>Ga0256407_10000232_pt1 | contig 139730 bp, 258 predicted proteins | sample RumenRJG_04DNA_FD_193489 | JGI IMG/M metagenome (GOLD analysis project Ga0256407, IMG submission 193489) | Bovine rumen microbial communities from Lethbridge, Alberta, Canada - RJG_04 | ecosystem: Host-associated > Mammals > Digestive system > Stomach > Rumen | place: Canada: Alberta... | reverse complement strand
TTCAATCATCTATCCCAACTTACAAATAATTGCGGAGTTTTAATACGAGTGTCAATACTACTATCAAGAACAAAACAAGTATATCCTTTATTAGAGAAGCATTCAACAAGGTTAGTTGATATTTCTGGAAATCCTGGATCAATATCAATAACTAAACTATAATAACCACGTTGAGCTTTAGATTCAACGAGTTCACTTATAGTTTTTACATATTTGTTGAATATTTGATCCTCATCCATAGGCTCACCATACTTAGTAAGTGAATATGCACGTACTGCAGTAAATTCTTTCTTTGCAGTAAATTCTTTAATTGTATCTTTAATGCTCATTTTAACTTTACAACTGTTTGATTAATACCTCCAGGTCGTGTAGTAGCTTGTTTATAACTTTCTGGTTGTTTATCCCACCATTCTTTTGCGGCTTTAAGTGCTGCTAATTTCTTCTTATATTTCATCGTACCAACTGTCTAAAATAAACTTAAATTCAAGAGTCCATCCTGATTCATCATCGTCATCTTCCAAAAATCTTGCAGTAGTTTCAATACCACCACAAGAAATAGTATAATTTTCTTTGTTATAAAGAGCTTGAATAGCTACTTCCTCTAATTGTTCTCTAGTACGTTGCTTAAGTTCATCAACTGTTGGAGTTCTACCATAAGGTGCCCAAGTCCAATCGACGCATACCATAGCCTTATGGATTTTTTTCCAATCTACCTCCTCAACAATCTTTTCTATGCAGTTTTGTAATCTCAACTGCAAGTCTGTCAACTTCGTCATTCTTTTCATTTCCATCGTGTCCTTTAACGTGTTTAAAAATTACTTTGTGTTTAGTAACAAGGCTATCTAATTCAGCCCATAAATCTTCATTGCAATTACGTCTCCAACCAGCCATCATTGTTCCTACAACATACATAGAATCTGTATATATAAGAACAACGGATGGAACTTTGATGCTATGTAAGGCTAATATACACGCCATTTGTTCCATCCGTTGATTTGTTGTATTAGAAAAAGGTTTACTAAACGTACAAACTTTTTCTCCTTTGTTGTTGAAAATTGTAAATGCAATTCCTCCGATATTATTTTTCGGAGAATATGCTCCATCTGTATATACTATATAATCAATCATCATTAGTATATAAATAAGCAATTAAATAAATTACTATAATCCCAATTGCTGCAATTAAGATGTCTTCCACTGTTCCAAATCTCGCATTAAAGTTTCTATACTTTTATCTATACAATCCGAGTATTTGGTTTCACCTTTTTCTTCAAAACGTCTTTTTAACACAGTCAATCTACCAATATTAGATATACAAGATTCTAAATCATAGTTATTTTCGGAGCTTATTAATGACGCAAGCATTAGATTAATTAATTCTTCAGATCTAGCCATAAGTTTACAATTAACGTTAATCTTGAAATACAGATAATCTCCAAACCCACGTTCTTGATTATATTTCTTATCTACCCAATCTGGAACGTATCCTTCTTGTCTAATTATAACATCATCATCTATAATTTCATATACTCCTAAATCTTTAACTTTAGTAAATATTGTATCATAAAATTGTACATATTCTTGAATACTAGAACTAATTTCCTTTCCCTCTTTATATAAATTAATTGTTCCAGATTCAATACAATCAGTGTCTAGATTTATAAGTATATCTTGTAATCCTATATAAGTCGGATCAATCGCGTTTATTCTTAGATACATTGTCCCTTACTAATTTAATTCCACGTTTAGTTAAAAATTCATCTTTGAAACTAGGACCTAAATCTACATACTTACTTTCAGTTAATTCTAAATTATCAAATTTCTTAGAATTAATAATGTCAATAAACTCATCTACTCCGATTTTGCTATCTGCTTTAAACCATACTTCTACTATATTACTTTCACAACTTCGATCAAACTTACAATGTATATAATCGTTATGAAAGAAATAAATTTTATCATTTAGTTTCATCGTAAGCATTAACTCAGTATTAGTATTAAACTCGGGGAATACTGTACATAAGTTTCGAAGTTGTTTAGATTCTATCTTAACCACACCATAACTTTTATCAAAATTAATCCCTTTGTGTGCCTCTAGAATTTTAAATTCTTTAATATCTATATTTCTACTTCTAGACCAATGGTTTTGCATTGTTGCCCTAGCTTTTAGCAAATCCAAATGCTTATAGTCTGGCATACCATATTCTTTAGCGTAATTTAGATACCACAAAATAGATTCCCAATAGTTTTCAGCCATATCTATTTCAGTACAGTCATTCCTACTATATGTAATAGGTGCATTTACCTGCATACTAAATTGCCAGCAAGTTCTATAATTTTTACCAAAGAATATAATAAAATGTCCAGGATGTTCGTAACGTGGACTGTTATATTTATCTTTCCATCCAATATCCCAACTTATAATACTTATTGGCCACCATTTAGGCATAAAATTTCCCCATTTTAAAACCTCTGTGCTTGCAAATGGCCAAAGTCCTTTTTGTTCATAATCATCATATTCTCCAAATTCAGTTACTTTGTGTCCTTTAAATTTAAAAGTTGGTCCAAAATAGAATTTAAATCTAGGACGCTTAAACCATTTTCTAGCTTTCCACCAAGTGGCAAATGGACATTGGAAAGATGCAAAATGTCTAGTATCTCCCAAATGTAATGCCATAGTTTCTTTATTATAGCTTATTAGTTTCATATTGTTTAATTTTTTTATCTTCAATATTTCCTTCTCTAGCGTCAAGTTGCTTAGTATTTCCATATTCGTCAACAAAATCATTGATGTCCATATAGTCAATACCGAAATTTTCGGCAGTTCTCTTGTCGCTGTCGGAGAATTGCCCGTCTTTCCCGCTTGCGTCGCCAACCATTAGACAGTCTTTTTTACATTCTGATTGGAATGAAGCAAAATAACGAAACAGCAGATCTTGCAACATACCAACATTCGGTTTTCTGTTTTTATAGTTCTTGTTGTTAGACGAGCAATACAAGTAGTCTACATAATCGCATTCACAATATTCAGATAATGCGCTTTTTATGTATTCCATCTTACGTATAAAACTGAGTTCATCTATAAAACCATTTTCTATACCACCCTGATTTGTTGCTATAAAAATACATTTAGGAGACATGTTCTTTATTGCTTCAAGCACGTCAAACTTGAAACGCATATCCCAAACTCCTTTAGGGAATACTTCTCCACTGACTGTATCTATTAGCGTTCCATCAAGATCGCAGAACAATATTTTATATCTTTTCTTTTCCATATATTTCTTATTATTAAACATTTATTTTCTTACTTTTAGATGCATATATCTACTTAACAAAAAGGAGAGCCTATTTTTAGACTCTCCAAATAAAGTAAAAATAAGTCTTAATTACAATGAAAAGAGGCTTCTTCCAGGCACGATCTGGAGTTTCAGGGTTACAAATCCTGTGTAATAACCAACTATACTAAGAAGCCTTATAGACAACTCGCCAATTACATACTGTAAAAGGTCTGTTGTCTCTTATAAATTAATTATTAAAAGTTTCCTAAATACTCGGTTAATAATTTGTTTAATAATTAATCCTTGATTCGATAAATGACTACCTTACAAGGGTTATTAAAACCTTTCATATCTCTTGTAAATAAAAAGTCTATCGCTTTACGAAGTCTTGGTGCCATTTTATCTTTAACAATCCATTCTCCCCGTAGGACAGGATTGTTACTTTCTACACGGATCTTATCTCCCATTTTAAAACCGTGCTTTTTGAACATATCGTGGGATAACGCTACCCATCTATGTTCTCCGCTTCTAACTTTTTGGTTGTTAATGCGATCGCCACTCGCAGTTCTCCAACCACAATTATGTCCAGCATAATATTTGGTTGCTCTTACTGTATGGTTAGCACTAATTTCCATTGAACAAATGAATGTCACTAGAATGAAAATCAATACTTTTCTGAATATTCTTTTAATTTTTATCATATCGAGTTCTCCTTTCACTTTTGTGAGCATTTAGGATATAACACAATTCGTGTTTTAATACAAACACTAATATAATAAAAAAATCATTCATAACCAAATGATTTTTATCAAACTTTCATTATCGTTTTATATCCGCAATTTTTACAAGTATAAGTATATTGGTCAACGTCTTTATTATCACAAATATAGTGGAAATGATAACAGGACATATAATTCCCACATTTGGGACATTTCAAGTCATCTTTTTCTTTCTTTAATTCCATTATAAAGATAAAAATAACCAATACTACTATGGGAATTATATATCCTATCATTTCTAATCTTCTTTATCAGCAGTATACCAACTATCTTCGTTGATTTCTCCGTCATAATAGTCCTTATAAGTATAATCCCATTCATCATCATTATTCTTATAAACACTATCATCTACTTCAAAATCTTGTCCCCAATGCTCCTTTACAGTATTAGGGTTACTAGTTGGAGCTTGCATTATAGTCCAACGAATAGAACATTCATCTCTATTTCGTCTATAAAAGCCAAGAAAATCATTAATTAAACCATAAACTTTCTCGGCATTTTCTTCTCCAATTAATTCTGGAAGTTTTTCAGTTTCTTCTGCACTACGAGTTTTTTTACCTTCCCCAAATATATCTTTATAAACAGTACGATGTCCTCCGTTTTTGAACAAATCAAGAAGCCAATTGAAATATTCATGCATTTGATCATTTGCGTTATATGCTTCTAGATAACTTTCAATAATTTGAGTTTCTACTTGATTAGGAAGATAATGCCATTCATAACAACGATCTTTCTCTTTATCAAAGGTACCGTCTTTATATTTGGCAATATAATCATCAATATCCACTGGAGGTTGAGCACGCATATACATTTCCTTTAACATTCTATGGCATGCCTCTTCAATAATATCGCTTCTACTAATATAATGTTTCATAGTTCTTTAAATTGTGGTGTTAAATTATCATAAGTTTCTACACTCTCATCGTAAAAACAATCTTTACCTCGCATAGCAATACCCAAATTGCTAAGGATTTGCCCAAATCTCCAATCTGGATATTTGTCTATCATTTTACTAATAACGGCAAGAATCTTTTTATTATATTCCTGCCGTCTCTTAATCATTTCGTGTACTGTCATAATTATTTTAAGTTTTAAAAATTAGATTCTAAAGTAGGAGCTTTAACATACTTAAACTGGTTTTTAATAAGTAGATAAGAATTATATAATTTTTCTCCAACTTTATCTTTTTTATATTCTTTATCAATATATCCTGAATCTAACTCAATTCGTAACTTTTTTAATCCGGATTTTAATGTTATTATGTCGTTTTCACTTATTGGAACATAAAAAATACAATAATTTAAATTATATATATGGTTTCCTATTACCTGTAAATTATATTTATTATTACTAGATGATAATGTACTTAAATTTAACACGTTATTATTAAATGTTTTAATCAGTACTTTTTTACTATTTTCTGAAATGTTTGAAAATCCGTTTATTCTTATTATAAGCGTGTAATCAACATCTTCCGTATTATAAGAATATCCACGCAAACCAAAAATATAGACTTTAGTATCTGTAAAATTTCTTGCAACAATTGCTGATGTTTCAACTACTCTTAAATCATCTTGCATCTCATCTGCTACTATTTTTTGAGCATAAGAAAAGATACTTATCAATGAAATAAGTACTGTTATTAAAATTTTCTTCATAATTAAACAATTTAAAAATTAATAGTAGCGCAGGTGGGTAATGCTCCCACTATCTCCGGCTTATAAGGCTGGTGCTTTTACTGTCTAAGCTACTGCGCAATATAACTTAGAGTTATTAAGCTCTAAGTTAATGTTTTTACCAGTTAAACGAATAGTTCAACTTAGTAGGAAAAGCAGGATTCATATCAGTAACATTTCCAGTAACAGCATCTACGTAAATTTGAGCTTCTGAATTACCAAAGATGTACTGAGGATTGCAATCCTTAGGACCGATTTCCTTACGCAACACACACTGACGACTGTGAGGCTTAGGAAGATTAGTTGCCATCATCTTAGCATAAGCTTCCTTGAAGGTAACTTTAATTGCATCATTGTTCATCGGCATGTCCTCAATCCAAAAATCATGCTTAACATCAACTTGTGTACTATCACCAACGTGAGTATACATAATTACATGAACATCAAATGACTTGCTACTCTTCTGTTCGAGAACTTGGAAGATATTAGAAATACCAACAACGGAATCATTAGTATTCTCACTATCCATATACTCATTCATAACAATACAAGTCTCAAACCACTTGTAATCCTTGCCATAGGTAAGATACATATTCTCTTTGTCCATAGCAATTGCATTCTCAACATAATTTACTGAATTAGTAACTGTTGAATCGTTAGTAATAGAATCATTACCGACAACCTTCTTGTCAGCACAGCCTGTGCAAGAAACAAAGGCCATACTACATACGATGGCCATCAATAACATAAACTTTTTCATAAAAATAAATTTGAGTTAATAATAAAAATTATCTAAGGCTTGGTGTTACAAATATAGTAAATTAAACTGATTAAAAAACTTAAATAGTTCAATCTTTGATATTAAGTTTTATACGCCAAAATATTACGTATAAAATAAACATTGTCAATACACATTGCCAATATTGAACTGTAAATAATGTTGGAAACCAACTTACCAAAGCATAATTCCAAAACCAATAAACTAACAGTCCAGTAATACAAGCAAAGATTAATTTAATAGTAAACGCTATTAATAAAATGACTGTAATTCCAACACAGCCATATCCGAGATTTTCTTTTAAATCATTCATAATTAACTAAATTCTACACTTGTACTAAAACGTAATCCGTCACTATAAAAATCATGCTGATAAATACTATTAAAAGTAAATCCTAAATCTTTCCACATTTTTTGTCTTTCAGTTTCTGGATATTCGGAATGTCTACTTTCATCCTTATATTTTTCAGCATATGATTCAGAATCAAGTCCATCTTTATTAAATGCCCAGTCTAGAAATTCTTCCTTATCTTGAATGTCACCATATTCATCTACTAGAATATTTTCTGGACGCATAATAAATTCCCGAATAGATTCTTTTGTAAGTTCGTATACCTTATCATAAGTAGAAGATGTAACAGTAATTTTTTTACCATTATCTGTATAATTGTAGTTAGGTATTTCAATAATGTTAGGATTCCATAAGAATTTCCAACCTATACTATTTTTACCTATATGTATTACTCTACCATTTAGATTAAACGGTGTACGTTCATCATATAGTTCGTCTACTAGGTCCTTAATTTCTTGATAGTTTACATCCTGATTATCAAGAGTGTCTTCAATCAATGATACTAATCTATTAACGTCATTAACTAAAGGTTTTTGCTTAATGTAATAATTAGTTCCCATTATCAAATATTTTATTATAGTTATCTGTTTAATAGTATTTTTCTATATACCATTTTGCTGCATTTTCTGCTTCCTCTTTCGAGTTCCATTTTTGTCTGCCAAATTCATCGGTAATATCTTCTTTGTTTACCTTGGCATACCAGTGTTTACCACCTTCCCACTGGATGAATCTCACATCATCTAATGTTGGTTTCTTAAAATCTGGATATTCTAATTTATCACTATAATATGTTTCAACAATTTCAAAATGCGGATTTTTTAATGTGTATCCGAATTGACGAACTCCATCTTCAACATAGACGACATTACCATTAGCAATGTCTTTAAGCCTATTATTGATTGCTGTTAATAATAATTCATTAGCAGTATCAAATAGAGCTAATGGCGAAGAACGCTTAAATCCTTTAATCTCTGTAATAGTTTCTATCGAAGAAGCAACCTCGTTTGTGGCATGAGCCATTATCCCACCATATTTAAAAATTGCTTCTACAGCATCGTGTGCAGCACTATTAAATCCCTCTTGCATCGTTGGTTTGAAGAACTTCTCAGCGTGCTCTATAACTTGCTTTACAGTTTTTGCTGCAAACCACCATTTATGGCTTTCTTCACCTGTAGTTAAAGATTTAAATCGTACAAATTCGTATTCTTTCATGTTATAAATCCAGCGCAGACAGGTGTGTCGGCTGTGGCAGGTGGCGTGACCGCATGCTGCGATGTCGTTGTTGTGTCGTGTCATTGCTTGCCTCCTTTCTTGTATTCAAATGTTTCCATCGCCTTTTCAAATGCCGCTTTAGTTTTATACCACTTGCCATCAATGCGGTATTCTCTGCGAACCTTTCCCGTTTCAAATTCGCTAATTCGCTCAGTTATATCGCAAATGGCAAGCCGTCCGCTATCGTCCACATATATTGTCTGATATTGGTCGCTCATTGACAGATGCGATGCAAAATGGAATTGTATCTTTTTTAATTCTTCTTTAGTCATTTTCTAATGTATCAATGTCTTGAGTTGTGTGATCCAATAATTCTTTGTATGAATTTAGTTCAGACTCACATACCGGGCGAGTATTCTCTATTGTGGATTTAATCCATTTCCACTCGTCAAACGTGATAACATTTTTACTGCCATATCTTTCAAATAAACTAGCTTCATCAAGATATTGTTGATATAATTCTTCCTGTGTCATATTTTTCTCGTTTTAATTTTCCTGTTCAAACTCTTTACAGGTCATTGCAGTTTCCACAAAGTCATCATCAGGAATTATAATAGGCTCGTCTCCGCCGCAATCTTCGTGAAGATAACACGACACGGCATGGTGATTATATTTCTTGCTCTTGCAAATATAGTGTCCGCATTGGCAATTCTCGCAACTTCTAACGATTCCCCATTGGTCTTGGTCCGTAATATCAAAGTTAGTTGTATCACCATAGTATGTGGTATCATCAACACTTTCAATGACAACGTGACCAAGTGATTTATCAAACCTGTTATACACCTCATCACCGGTCTTGAAAATCGGTTTAATAGCTTTAAGCGCTTTTGCTTTTTCAAGCCAGGTAAGAATATCACTTACGTTAACATTCCAACAATGGCTTTTGGTTCTTTCCCAATCTCTAAAGAAAGCTATGAGCGTTTTTCTTATTCTTTCATCCTCCGACTCTTTGAGTTCTGGAAAATTGTCTTTTACCCAATTTTGAATACCTTCATCAGAAGGATTCACTTCTTGTAAGAACTTGACAGCCTCTAAAGCTTTCTTGTATTTCTGTTCGTAGTTATTCATAATCATATAATATTAAATCATACTTTATACCCAATCTTGTTGCAAGTGCTTTAACTGATTGTATAAACACTTCTTTCTTATTTTCAAGGTTAAAATAGTATTCATATTTTCCTTCGGGTAAGTCTTTAGCTGTCTCCCAAAGTTGTGCAAGTCTCTCACGTTCATCCTTAGATAAATCATCATAATTACCTAAATCAGAATGTCGCATATCCTCAGCTTTTTCAAGACAAAAATTTGAAACTCTTTCAGGTTTTACAGTAGCGATACCACTGAACACCCCATCACAATAGTTCCATTCATTGTTTTCTATGTATAGATAATTATTTTCCATATACTTTAATTGTTTAAGTCATAAACATTTTCATTTGGTAATATCATTATACCAAAGAATCTGAAAGGGTAACTGTTTACTCTTTGCCACCATATATTCTCAGACACAGAAGTGAAATGATAACATTTAAATTTGCGATATACGGGTGACCATATTATTTTGCATACCCATGCCTTTTTGCCAACACAAAAAGCTGGCCAATTATTCCTATGCAAAGCCAATCCAAAAAGTTTCATATTATTAATCTTTATAAGGATTATTTTCTTCTATTAATTCTTGTTTAACGTTAAAGACATTACATTCTTTAGCTGTTTTAGTATAATTGCCAATATATCCACCATCTATATCTTTATCCAATATTGAACAGTGACCACTAGCAGCATGTAATCCATATCCCATAAAATATACACAGTAATTACAAGCTTTTACCTTCTCTAAATCTGCATATATGTCACCATTTGTTCCATGTCCTACTTTAATCCTCATAAGGATTATTTTCTTTTGTTACTACAAGAAAACTATCCTCCGCTGCTCCAAAGAATAGGTCTTCCGCAATACTTACATTTTGATTTAAAGTTAGTCCCACCTGTATAAGTGATTTTATCTTCAGGTATATGCCAATCTAATTTGTCGCACTTGAATTTAGAAAATAATCGTTTCATAAGCTAAAATCTTTTTTAAATTTATCGATAAGCATATCAGGTGTAGGAAATGTATTTTTCACCCACGTTATGATCTTATCGGTATCGAGTTTCTTTGACTCGATCTTCTTCAACTCCTTGTTTTCAGCGTCTTGGATAGTCCAAAGATGAAAGTGTTTATCTACATAAGATATATTGTCATCTACTATATTACCATCTTGTGATTGGAGTGTATAATCCAAAGGATTTACAACTACTATTTTCCAAGTATAATCACCATTAGTAATCCACTCACCTTCATGAAACTTCGATTCATCATTATCCACAGACTTTTGCGTCTCTTTAGTAATAGCAGCACGATAACCTTTTAGTTCAGTCAACCATTCAGCTAACTGTTTATGTTCTTTACCGCAGATTGTGTCATTACAAGACTTTTCCTTGCAATGTTCAATAGCCTCATCAAGGGTCATTAATGTTTCCATCTTGCAGGTTTGGGAGGAATCCGGCACCTTCTGCTTACCTTGGTTCTCAAGCCAAGTAATCATGTCTTTTTGATTTTGTTTATTAAGAACTTCTGATGATTGTTTGACAAGTTCAATTATACTTTTCCTTATTTTCTCATCTTTTGGTTCTTTGAATTCAGGAAAAATAGCTTCAAAAATATCTTGGCGTGTAACCATTTCTGTCGCTGGTGTGTGCCTAATATAATCAAGTCCTCTTTTAATAGCCTCGTCATAGGCTTTTGCTTTTTGTTCTGTTGTCATAATTTAATTTGTTTTTAATTATTTGCTTAACTGAATTAAGAATTTGTTCAAACCTTTCAACTATATATTTCTCAGGGAGTATCAGTTCAAATTTTTCCAACCCTTTAGAATAATAGCATATACCAGAAATAAGAACAATATCATGAATATTTCCTACTTTTAACATTGTAGTTATATTTCCTTCTTGTTTATAAAATCTTTGGTTATAAGGATAAGTACTATCAAAAAATTCCCCTAGACATTCTATAAAAGTAATTGGTTTATCTTTTGTTATATTTTTATAACCAAGGCTTTCAAAATTAATCATAATCACGAAATTTTATTCAACAGCTACATAAATCTTATTATTAGCAATATCTAACAACCAAGGTTCAAGATACTTAATAGCCTCTTCTCTATCCAAAGATGCCTTATCAATTTTCCACCGTTTAATAAGTGGACTGAAAAGACCTACATCGAAATATATGTCATATACTTCAGGTTCAGTTCCTTCTTCATATTGTCCTTTAGCAAATCTTCTTACTATTTTTATATTAGTCATAATTACAAAACTTTTTGTTCGTGCAACTTGATAATCATTTCATAACTAGACTAGTCACTTGAATCAACCTTATATTCTAGATAATCTTTCCAGTTCTTGCCTTTCTCGGTTAGCAATTCCTTGGCCATGTTAACCGCCAACCATTCGGCATTACACATCCCGTTGGCGTATCCAAGATAGCCAACTTTCGGGCAATCGTCTTTGCTGCCCTGAAACTTTGTTGTAAATACCCAGTATGCTAACCTATCCATTGGCTCTATGAATTTCTCGTTTTCCATATATCGCTAATGTTTTAAGTAGTTCTATTTCGGGGTTTGCTTTATAAACTCTATTACACAAAACAACGCATTCGATATCCGCCATTACAAATTTTATTGGATAAGATTTAGGACCATATCCAATTTTTATTTCTATATCATCTTGTAATTTGGATAAAATGTCTTTTAATTCTTTGACTGTCATTTTTTAGTCATTAATAAGATTTAAACGAAAATCAATCTTATCCATAATCCAATTGCAGGCAATCGCCATTCCATAGAAACATTTTCCTATAAGAAAGAACGGCAGCATAATGATAGTGTTTAAATAAAATAATATCTTTTTCATAATTTCAATCTTTATAGGGATTAAATTCTTCTGTACTTAACGCAAGACCTTTAGGAATAAGTCCACGGATATCGTAATGGTGTGAATATAGGTACTCAAGGTCCTCAGCATCAAACTTTATTCCTGCCTCGAACGCCTTTCGCTTCTCGTCAATCTCAAGGCATTTGAGCTGATGCTCAAGCCTAGTGGCCCCAAACTCTTCGTATTCTTCGTCAGACATTGATGAAAGAGGACGGAGGTAGGGTTTAAAACGTATATAACTAAACCAATTATAGGCACCGACATCATCGGTATAATCTGGCAAATATACGAATTTAATTTCTTTAGAATTATTATCAAACCCTTGAAGAGTACCTAAAACATCTGCTGGACTGTCATCCACTTCATCATAGTGTTTAACTACACCAATAACTCCATACGGTAACCTTGCGCAAAGGTCTACCAAAAGCAGTTGTTTATCTTCTTGTGTCATATTTTATGGATTATAAATTCCTCTATTAATTAAATTGTTCATTTCTCTTTCAAAATATTCACATTGATATGGCAATACATTATCTATCCATTTATCTATAAGATGTCTATATTTTGTATGCCAATTCATTCGGCATCTCCATTCAAGGTATTTTTTAAGTTGATTTGTCATCTTTGCTCTATTATCCATATTTCAAACGCACCTATTATAGGTTTATATCTTGTTATATAATTATCATAAGACTCTTTATCAACTACAGTAAACCAGCTACTACCACATGGACAAGTATAATAATCAAATTTGTGATGAAACCAATAATGCATAAACATACATTTTATTTCTGCTTCATCTTCTCGTTCAAATCCTTTTACTTTTTTCCACAATCTTTTTGTGAAAAATTCGTAATGGTTAAAATAACCAACGAGATCAAAGAACCATTCAGCTAGCTCCTTCTCATTTTGAGTCATAGTTCAATCTCTTCTTCTTTTATTATTGGATAATTTTCTTGAATTTCAATTTCCTTTAACGCTTTCTTTAGAGCATTAATTGCATCTTCTTTAGAATTATACCATTCATGTAGTTCAGCATAACAATGCAAGCTCCCATCAAGTCCAATACCTTTCCATGGAAGATACCAACGTTTTTTACAAAGTACCTTATAGACAGTATATTCTTCTTCATCATAAAAGGTCTCTGATATTAATTTATATTTCATCGTTATTGTCTATTTTGTATCATGCGTTATTGACAATATTATAAATTCGTTCTAACATATCTATTGTGACATATCGTGAATCGAGTTTATTAACAATCTTCTCAATAAGCCTTTTTCTTCTTTCTTCTCCTGTCATAATTTATATTCATGTGGTAAGCACTCCTGCAAGAAAAATGCCTTTGATTCATCAGACATTGTGTTCCATTGTAAATATTCGCAAGACTTTAAATGAACAGGTTTTCCTTCATGTTGATAATTTGCAACACATTGCGTAAATCTATTTTCGCAATCTTCGAAAAATGCACATTCATCACAATGAATAGTATCTTCGCTAATTTTAATAAAGTCTTCCTTTGTCATAGTTTTACCTTTTTAATCTTGCTATACCATATCCTGAAAATCCTAGCACTGTCATAAAGTTTTCGCCATTTTCACCATCAATAAACATATCTTAATCTTCCTTTTCAAGTTTGGATACTCTGAAAGTGATAACTTCACAACCATCGTAGCGGCATATTGCAATCATGAGTTTTTTGAGTAATGCAAAAGTCTCGTCCTTTGTCAGGCTAAAATCGCTGACCTTGTGACCATCTTCGTAGAAACAAAGGTCTATCTTCTTATCGTTAATGTCTGTTGAAAATTCCATAGTTAGATAGTTATCTCCTTGTCAATCCCAGCCAACCGTAGAGCATGCTGAAGTTCATGGACATTAATAACGAACATTCTCCATGCCGGCAAACTACTCATTATTTCGTCAACTTTCACCTGCCATAAACCATCGGTATATTCCTTTATATCAAGGTAAGTATCACCAAAGAAATAAAAAAACCCGAATGAGTCGTATGTAAAGTTCTTCTCCAAGATTTCGGGTGTGATAGGAATAGGTTTAACATTGTTGTAGTAAACTATCATCACCGAGTTTTCGGTTTTCAATGACAGCTTGTGTTCACGTAGTTCTTTGACCTTACCGTTCTTGCCTTCACAAGCGGCCCAGTCATCTATCATCAAGTCTTTTGCTTCCATCAATTCATCATTAAATAATCCTTGATTAAATCTTCATTTTCTTCAAGAAACAAATCACGTTGATATACTGCATGAAACGATAAAAAGCGATATAATGAAAAATTAGTGCCTCGTTCAATATGATTTACCTCTCTAAAAATAGTATATTTTGCAAGATCAGAATTATTCCATTCATTATCAGTTACAGGACCTCCAAATCTTTCATCATTTGCCATAATTTGGCTGATTCTTGCCATTGCTAGTGCTGATTTAGCTAACTCTTTAGTAGCAAAAACATTGAAATTACATTTTACATTATCTCCTCTAAATGGAGCTAATTTGTTATCCATCATATAATAACCTGTAATTTTTGCTTTTGAATCATCTCTCCATCTTTTAATAACTGGTTTAAACTTTATACATTCAAAAGTACTATTCTCTTTATCAATTTCATATCCCTCAGGTGGAATAATTTTCATTTCTTTTTCCATAATTTTTTTTAAAATAATTCGGTTGGACACCATTTTAATGCAGCATCTACTGCTTCTTCATAAGTAGGGAATGTTGCTAAATCTATTTCTCTTTTGTTTTTACGATAGACTGTAAATCCATACTTTTCATTGTCTTCACAATCTTCGTCTTCATTATAATCAATTGTAATCACAATGCCTTGCTCTTCTCTTAACCACTTCATTGCAAGTGCTTGTGTGACAGTTGGGATATAGTCATCAAAAAATGTTCCATATTCCTCGTTAGTCATAGTCAGACATGCTTGATGGTCAGTCATTAGTTTGCCATCTTTGTTGACATACATAAATAAATGCTCACCCATCGAGAACCCATTTTCTTTAAGGAGTTTGGCTACCTCATACGAGCAGTAATCTTCAGTTATCATATCCCGAAATCTCTTTTAAATTTATTTACGAATTTATCAACTTCAACATCTTCAATCCAACCCTGACATGCTTGGTCGTTTAACCACTCAATCACCTTGTCGGGGTCAAGTGTCTTGGATTCAGCCTTCTTTAACTCTTTCTTCTCAAAGTCAAAGGTATATCCAGCATTAGTCATTGCTTCTATCAAAGTATCGCGCTGTTCTTTGGTGGCTGGATGTACTGCTCTTGATGTTTCCCAATATCCACCTTTTGCTTCTTTATTGATATTGATTTTGACATAGTTGAGTGCGACATAATACTTACAAGCACAATCATCAACGCCCGCAAAAAGAAAGATTGAACCATCAGAAGCGACAAGCACATCGCCGTCCTTTGCGTCAGCGATAGTCCAATGTCTGCAATAAGGGGAGGGTGCAAATTCGACTTTTCCATTTCTTCTTAAACCTAAATTAATATAACCTTCTTTTGGAAGTTCTACGACTTGGTAAGGTCTGTGGTCATATACCACCCAATCACCGACCTTAAACTTTGGTTCAACATTATCCGTAGGCTTTTGCTCATCTTTTTTCATCTGACAATGACCTTTGTACTCGCCAGCATAGTTAAATTGACAATCTTCGCATTCTTTTCTTTGTCCGTAAGGTTTCTGCTCGCATTGCTTTTCGAGCCAAGCAATACATTCATCAATATTAATGCCGCCAAAATCGCTCCACCCCAAATCTGGGGCGTCTCTACAATCAATAAGTCCAGCAAGAATTGCTTTTCTTGCTCTATCGTCCTCGCTATCTTTCTCTTTGAACTCGGGGAAAAGTAAATCCAATGTTTGTTTAACATCAGAATACATTTTTGTCTTCCCTTCATAATAGTCCTTTACTTTCTTTACAACCTCATCGTATCTTTGGGCTTTTGTTCTGTTGACAATACTTTCATCATCAACAAAGTTTGAGAAATTAGGACAATTATGACAACACATTAAATTTCCCGCATGAGGACAGTTGTCACAAGTATAAACTGTTTCGGTCTTTTTAGGTTTAATATCCGAGTTATCAAACTGACTATTATCCATAATCACAAAAAGTTTTATTCAACAGCTACGTAAATTTTATTACCGGCAATATCTCCGCCAACTTCTTGCTTTGCTCTATGTTAGTGTATGATTTTATTGTTGCCATAGTTATTTCTTTTTTTTAAGTTTAGTCCAAAACTCTCTTAAATGTTCTATTGCACTTGTTATTAAAGCAAGTGATGTGTATATACACGAAAACATAATAAGTGCACAAATCGCGTATGCTAACATCCCATGTATTTCCATAGTTATTTCTCCTTTCTTAGTTCTTTTATTAACGCATCAGCCTGCTCGATAGCAAGCTTTGCTATTGTCTCCTTGTTATAGTCAATAGACCCAAAGAAGTTCATAACTCCTTGCATAGCCGCAATAACAGCACGCTCTCTGACATCTTGCCAATGTTCATCTTCGGTGAGTTCTTGAATAAGTTCAATCTCCTCTGGCTTAACATCTATTGGATTGCCCCAAGAGTCATGTTGTTCAAGCGTAATCGTTGCGTATGACGCTAGATTAACAATTTCACCTGTTTTCTTTATCCTTGCTTTCATACCTTTTTCCTTTTATTTGTTCAATCAATGATTCCAACTCTTGTTTTCTGCGCTCTGCACAGAATCGGCAGTTGCCTTTGTGAGCAAAATAGCCAAATCCTTGATACCCCATCGCCCTTGTCTTTATAAGATACTCACAACTGTCTATAACAACAATATTGAACCCATTTAAACGGTTTGCTTCTTCTATTTTCTTAGCGTCGGTTTTGTTATCGCATCCTACCATAATCAAGGCAGTAAGCACTAGTAAGATAATCTTATTCATATTCTTTGGTAAAAATTTAAATACTATATTTGATTCCAAATACAATTAAACAATAATTTTCAGTCAACGAGATCTACCTTGTTAAAGAAAATAGTATTTAATTCAGAACTTAAAAACGTATCCTGATACATATCCTCAAATAGACGATAGTATTTTCTTGCATTTACTAATTGAGCGTAAGTCTTACAACTCTCAATAACTCGTTTTGCTTTCATAAAAGCATCGTATTTATTCTTCGTTTGGATCATCATTGCTAATTTTTAAATCTTCTTCTTTAGCAATTGCTAACATTTCATCTCTAGTTTTTATATAACTTTCTGAATTTACATCAAGATTATCAATAAATTCTTTAAGTTTGCCTTTTGCTTTTCGTTTAATTACTTTCATAGTATACTAATAAAAAATAGAGGATTGAACCAATAGTCCAATCCTCTAACGTTAATTATGAAAACAATTGTTATCCCATCGCATCTTCGTAATCTCCAATTAAATCTTCTGGAATGTAAGTTTGTTCAAATGAAGATTTATTTAACATTTTAAGAATATTTTCTAGATGTTCATCAGTTAACTTATCAATAGGAATGTCTTTCCCATCTTTAGTTCTCCAAATAATATATTTACGTTGTCTTAGCCAATATTCTTTTTGAAGGTCGTCGACTGTAGCACGTCTTCTTATCATATTTATTATTTCTTAAATCTTCTTAATAGCTTTCTATACCATTTTTTGAAATAGTTGTCGTTTTCAATTTCAAGCAATAAATCCAATTGCTTCTTTCTATATGTAACTATTCCATCAGTAGGTTCATCCCAATGATCTTTAGGTAATTTTTCAAACTCAAGATTTTCTTGAATTTCATTATCGTCATACTGAGAACTAATATACTTTAAATGTTTCTTATTCTTTCTTCTAGATTGACGATTCCTGCTTCGATAATACTCAGTATTAGAACCTCCAGCAATACCAACTCTTACGTTTTTATTATATGTTCTTGACATTATTTTGTTACTACAAATTCATATTCCTCACTAACATATCTTCCAGTAGCAATTACTTTAGTTCCAATGGGAAGTCGCCACTTTCTTATTTTTCTTTTTAGTGCAGTTATTGTTTTTACATATGCAGTATCTGATTTCCATTTTGAAATAACAAATTCATCTCCGAAATCCCATGTGTCAGTATCTTTATTATACCACATGAAATCATATTTATTATTTGCATTTTCTACATGTACCCACCAATTTCCTCTTAATGGACGTTCAAATGGAATGGTTTTTCTTCCATTTGGTGATTTAGTTAGTCGGAAATGAGTTCCATACTCTACATTAGTGCGGTATGGTAAAGTATATAATTCACCATCAATAATTTCCTCATAAGAAGATTTTTCAAGACCTTTAATTGTCATTGTGCCGTCCTCATTGAAGATGAAATCCTCAAGTTTAGCCCAGTACGGTGAACCATCTTTATCAGGGTCATAATTCTTTACACTTTCATAAAAATCACGAATTCGTTCCTGTGACCAGTGCCCATAATTGAGCATAAGATCTTCTTGTACACCTTTAATTGGGCAGTTACGAATGATGTATGCATCAACATAACATGGAGCATTCATCACAGGGCGGGTATTGTCTCCGTCCCTCCAGGTATCGTCATCTATATACCACAAATAGTCAGTGATATGTATTTCCTTTCCATACTTGTCATGAAGTGGTGGTTGGTTTTTACACCACTCCTTGAATGCCAAATAATCGTCTTTCTTGAGATAAATTCTATCTATTGCTGCCATAACAAATTATTTCTTCTAAATGAATTTTTTGGAAATGATTCTTGTCATCGAAATTTATTAGAATCTGATTATCCGAATTTATAATAGTGACATTATCTGTACTTGATTCAAGATATATTTCTGCACACGTATTCATACAGAATTTAGCATCGTTATGACTTTTATAACAGCCAACTATATGCCAAACATAAGAAGTTCCTTCATTAGCTTCCCAAATTACAATATAAACCTTATCCATATACTTTACGTTCTATAGGTTCACCATATTGAAGTGCATCATTCTTACTTACAAATAATTTACCAGCAACTTCATAAACGATCACATAAGGTGGTTCATCTACGAGTTCAAATTCGTCTATGTCAAGAATAGCAGTGCGTTTTATACCAATAACAGGTCTTACTGCTATACCGTCTCGTCTAACTCTGTAGATATGATTACTATCTTTAAATCTAACATAATCTCCAATATTCATGACCAATATTTTTTACAATTAAACTTTCTATAATCAGTATCGGCAAGAACTTTACCTTCAAACGGACATTTACATACTGCCCATTCAGAATATCCTTCATAAGGATCACAGAAATTATCACAACTACCACATCTATGTTCCCATTCATTAGGATCAGTAACTAACTTAACTTCTGGATCATTCTCTACTTCAGTAATGTTTAATTTTGGCATAGTTATTATTATTTAAATAGCAGTAGGGAGAGGTGTCGATCCCCATACGTTTTACCGTACGACTTGTTTTCAGGACAAGCTCCAAGGCCGCTTGGATTCCCCTACTAAAAACGTATTACCACCAAAGACAGAAGTAATACTTAGCAAATAAATCAAGTCCTTCTTGAACTCGATCACTTACTGCTTTTTCTTCTTCTAAAGTCCAAGATTCATCATCTTCTTTAACTTTAAATTCAAAAGCATCGATCATTTTATCAAGAATGTCTTCCCATTCCTCAAGAGTCATATTACCTGGATAACAATTAGCAACTTGCTTAAATCGTTTTAATCTCGGAAGAATAAACGAAGCAATTGTATAATCTAGATTCCAAGTTTCGGTATCATCAAATCCGCGTTCAAGGCGTTGCTGTTTAAATGTTTCTTGACGTTTATCATCTTTATTAAGATCATTAGTTAATGAGAAACATACATTCGGAATATTCAGTTCTATAATGTCTTGCATAGTTTTTACAAATAAAAATCTGCGTATATATCAATAAATTGTTTACCTGCATATTTAGCAAGTTCTTTGGTTTTAAATACGAGTCGTGAACCGAAGTTGGCGGACGAGTACGAAGCATCGAGATACGCGCCGCAACGCATGAAGCCGAAGTATGAGAACGTGTTGTAGCCGGAGCGAAGAACACAACATTCTTTTTCCTCATCGGTTAATTTATTATATTGTTCTTTGGTATAAAAATAGAACCAAGGATAATATCTATACTCATCTTCTGTGAATTTCGGTTCCCAACCTTCATTAAGAGCAGCAATAATAATACGAAGTTTTAGATAAGCAACTAAATCGGTACTAGCATTCTGGTTATTAACATATTCTCGCATTAAAGTAGGATTATAACATAAATTAAAAGCATCCTCAAATGTCTTGATACGTTCAGTAATAGGTTTCTTAATATCTACTAATTTAAGAGTATCACCTACCCATTGTACTTCTTTTCCTTCGGGGATTTCGATTTCGATCTTTTTCATTGTGTTAATATGTTTTGATATTTCTTGATTTGGTATAGTTTTTGTAATAATCTCCTTTCTGACTAGGATTTGTTTACGATGGGTAAATTAATACAAAGTCAGAAAGGAGGTGATTGACATGAGATAGACTTTGTTAAAATAGAGTTTAATTATTCTTTTACTTTTACATTTAGGTGCTGAAGTAAAGAATTATCCAAGATGCGATCAATCTTGGCACATTGTAGAATAGATCTACAATAAGAAGAAGTATTAATCTTTCTCATATCTACTCTCTGCATTCTCTATACGGATGTGGAGAGTTTTTCATTGAAATAATAACAGTATTTATCACGTTATGATAACATTGTTACTACTATAGAACTAATTGTTGTTATCAGATTGCACTTCTTTTCCTTCAGGAATTTCAATCTTTTTCATTGTATTAATAATAAAGTTGTTAGCGATATAATATCGTTATTGAATTTTGCGTTTTCAAAGGTAGGGCTAATTAGATATAACCCTACCAAATTTGAGCATTGGTTTGTGTTGCTCGTTTTAAAACTTAATAGATATGATTTATTATAGCTATTAGTCTAAGGTTCGTGAAGTTACCGAATCTTAGATAGAAGAAGTCAAGAAGTCTTTTGGATTTAAGTTTAGTCTCACTGAAGCGTTACTGACGATAGGTGAGAAACTACTTAAATGGATTGGTTTACTTCGTTGACAGACAAAGGCTCACGCTTGACAGGGAGCCTTTAGTTTTTCATTTGAATTTGTACTTTTTTCTGGTTTGTAAGTAATTTAGATCATTCTGGTGTCTGTAGGCTTCTTGCTCAAAGCGGATATGATAATAGGCGGTGGTCCAGTCGTGATACTTGAACCACAACATAAGCCACTCTATGCCATACCAGATGAAGAACGGCAGATAGAGCAACTCGCGTTGTTGGGCTGAGTGTATCAATTCATGGTTAAGCTCCACAGAATCAAGGTTACGCAATGTGAAGATGAATCCAAACAGATTAATGGCCAAATAGTTTTTGCCAAAAGGATGTCTTTTGATTTTGATAACGTTCTTCATTGTCTAAATCTTTTCTATCATATTCTACAAGTATTCTCTCTATATCGCATTTAGAATTTGCCATTATTAAAGTATCGAATAATTTTTGAACATGAGTTCTAAATTTAGTATTAGGATAACATTTTCTAATTTCTTCAACTAATTTTTTTATTTCTACTTTATATTGAGAAAGTAATTTTTCATTTCTTTCTTCAAGAATTAGTTCTCCATCTTGATCTAAACCAAGAATTCGGTTATAATGTATAAGAGTTCCCATTTAAAAATCATTTAATCGTTATTTCTTTTGAGACCAAAGATTAACAATCAAAACAAAGGTGAACGTAGAAAGGAGATGTTTGCCAATGAAGTAGTATTTTAATATCCAATATTTGCTGAGAGCTGTTATACAAATTATAATCTCTGTTTGTATAGCAACAATTACTAAGGAGTTATATCTTAGTGCCATAGTTACCTTCGCTATCACTGAGATTCTCTTTAGTTGTTGATCTGACGATTGAGATAGATTTATGAAATAATCAGCATTTTTAGAGAGTGAATCAGATTGATTTGCTCTCATCCGTTTCTATCAACATAGGCATCAATTAGTCGCAAATTTCCATTTTCATCAAATCCAATATTGTCTGGTGACAAATCGCTAATTTTGTATCCTCTGTAATTATATACACCATTGCCTACTGAAATTCCTAGATTTCTCATAGCATATTCAATCTGAGGTAAATACTCACTTTCCCAGGTAGTCCAAGATTTATCTGTCGGTATTGTTAGTTTCTTCTAGCTAAAGATTGGATAATATGCTTCTTGTGTTCCTGCATTGTTTGGGCCTTTTACATATCCGAGGAATTTAGCTCTTTCTTGAAGTGGAATTAAATTTCGTTTGTTGTATTGTTTTACACCTGCTCTCAATGCCGTTTTTGTTGGATAACTGATATCTAGCATTTTGAGAACCATATTAGGATTATCAAGATTTTCATAGACCGTCTGTTCAGAACCTACTCCAATGACTTTTCCAAATCCTTTTCCATTAATATCAGGGTGCCATCCCTATGAATCTTTATATGGAATATATCGACCTAAATCTCGATTACTAAAGATGTATCTACGTACATAATCTTTTATTCTTATTGGCAAGAAATTATTGTTATGTATTTTTGTGACATACTCTTGTGGTAAGTCCTAAATTCTGATAATCCCGCTGTCGGGACTTTGGTATTTCTTGATTTGCATATTGGTTTTATTTTAAGTTGTAATAATAGTTGGCGATGTGGGCTTTTAAGATACTAATATTAAATTCATCTAAATTGCGATAAATATTGAGATTGCCAATATGCTGAAAACATTTATTATAAGTTAATTTTTCTTCGTAAGTCGATTTTAATTTAGATGCTTCTACTTTGGCAATATTTTTATATTCAGCAATATCGTATTCCGAACAGAAATCTTGAATTTTTTGCAGCGTATCGTCTTCCTGTCTAAACATAAATGTAGAAAGAATTCCAATAATAAATAATACCAATAAAAACATGTTTAAAGACAAGTTGCCTTCATACGTTTGTATTGTGATAACTGTCAAAACCATCCCTAAAAATAATGCTTTCATAATTCTTATATACTTAAACCAAACCTATTTCCATTAAACGGATTTTCATACCATTTAGTCTTTAAGATAAGTGGAGTTCCTATATCATTAACAATATTTAGACCAATTTTCTATAATAATGGATAATCCTTTTGACTAGTTGTGTATATATGCTTTCCATCTTTTAACCATTTTGTTGTATACGCATCTGGATCAAATTTCCAAATATCCTATCTTGCAATATGACTTACTCCATTTATCGGAGTAGATAATTTCAAATGCCCTGCTACATTAACAGCATGATTTTGTCCTGATGGTGCAATTAAAGAAATATTTCGCTAATCGCCACTAACATTTTGTGGTGTTTCAATATCAGCACTAATTCCTTTTTTACCATCAACTAAGGGTTCTTCATTTAATTCATATACTGGAACATGTTTATCTTTATACTTCGACTATATGTATTTTGTGTGTATTCCATAACCGTGATCTACTTTAGTAGCAATTCTTGGATCAAGTTCTTTTCCATAAAGATATGCATCAATTATATCACCATACCCTTTTTGTGCATGAAAATTTGCATTTATACCTAAATTATTTTTACTTATTAATCCAGTAAAACGATAAGGTTCGATTATTCCATTCTCAATATTTATTGCTGGGTCATTTGACCACGTGTCATATCCAGGGTTTTTTGAACGATGTCCAGTTAAGATATAATTGATACGATCAACCCCTTGTTTTGTAATTTGAAATTTCCCATCATTTGGATGAAAAGTATCATGAAATCCACGTTTAACTTCATTTATTGGACTTGGAGCACTTGTTGTTCGCATCGCCGTCTCAATACCTCTTCTAACTGCACCATCGTACCATTTATATCCTCCTATGCCTCCTGTAAAAGTTGCTATGTTATTACCAGCTGTACTAGTCAATACTGGGATATAATCACCTAAATACTAACCGACAGTTTTCCCAGTAAAAGGATAAGTGAAATAATTAAATAATTCTGCTCCACCTATACCACTTAAAATTGAACCAATTCCGTAAATATTAGTAGTTGCAGGAAGTGTTGTCATTTGTAATGGGGCTGTAATTCCAAAATACGTTTCGTTGCTTCTAGGATTACGACCATCTAAATTCCAAAGCATCTAATCTGCCATTCGTGCTGCCAAGGAACGATTTGTATCGTGACGTGCGTTTGTCACACCTAAAGCGTCTCCAAGATTAGCAAAGAATCCCATACGTTCTTCAGCCTCAGCGTCAGTCAACGGAGTTATTTCTCCTTGGTTTTCTTGAGATTCTTTAGCCATGCGTAAAATGTCTTCTCTTTTCTGTTCATAAGCATTTCTGACTCTCTCTGGTACTAATATACCATTAGCATCAACAAGGTAACTGTTATCTAATCCTTTTCTTTGAACAACTGAGTAGTTTGGATCGGATTGCTTTAACTAGTTTCCTGGAACAAAATGCCAGCCAGTACCGTTGTAATATTCGTCAGTTGCTCTACTGATTGGCCCAGGTGTGTTTTGATATTTTTTGATTTGCATAATTTTTGAGTATTAAGATTAAAAAAAAGTATTACCTTTGCGGTATGAATCTGTTGTTCCCATTATTTTTTCTTTGCAAAGGTAATACTTTATAGCCTAAAGTGGGTTAATAAGATATAATAAAAAAGTAAGATTAAACGTTCATGAATTAAGCTTTTCTAGTCTGATTGTGTACACAGGCTTAAAAGATTGTACACATTAAATTCTTTAGATTATGAATAAATCTGAAAGAATCCTCAGATAGATATATTTCCACTTTTTTTGTCTATCTTGAGGACATTGGTAGTAGTTGAGAACTAGGAGTGGCTAGTTCTTTAGATTGAACTAGCATTTCATTGCTTCTCGTAAAAAATAGTCTTTCCTAGCTCTAGACTTTAAAGAAGAGCTTTTTTATAACGTTTAATCTTACGATTACTTTAAAATATTTTACGTTATAACATAAAGTCAGTTAGGGTGTATTATATCCCTAAACATTTATCACAAATTTTGGTTCTCTTTGTCCAGTTTGGCTTGCCGTGCCCATCCTGCATGATGCATGTTGGATCATCGGCCGGACAGTGTCGCATTTGTGTGTAAAAATATCCATGACAAAATTCATGAGCAACAAGTTTCCATACATCCTTCTTATTCTTAATTCTAAAAGTCGACACAACACAATTATTTTTACCAATATATGATAAACCTTGGATTCCATAATCATCAATATTGTGAAGTGATGTCGAAATGTCTTTACTCGTTAAACCAATAATCACATCGAAATGTTCATCTTTAATCACATCTTTAGCTATGTCATTCTGATATTTCAAAATCTTCTCTGCGCGATATCGGGTGTTTGTGCTATTGAGCTGTTGGTTAGTCAACAGCTTAATCGGTAAAACACTCACTTCTCGCACGTTAATGTTACCTAGCAGTGAAGATAATTGATATCCAAATGTCTGGGCTAAGCGTTGTGCTTCTTGATAAGAGACACTATCATATGGTTGAAATAGAATTGAACATGTAGGACAACAGGGCATAACTTCTACTTCATTGGATTTATTGCAACTCAAAAGAAAGACACATGCCATTACAATTGTTAATTTTAAAATTTTCATTTATCTATTAATTTAAATATAATAAATCTCCAATCCATTCTGATCCGTCTTTTAGACGAGTAGTATATGTTTTTGCATTATTATTGCCTAATACAAGTTTTATATTTCCTTTCCAGTCTTTAGTAAAATAATTTCCTTCCGTTTCAGGAGTAATATAAAACGGATCTCCTTTCTATAATAACCTATTACGATAAACATAACTCGTGTTACCGCATTCTCCTCTAATACATCCTGTAGAGACATAAGGATTATCACCTTTATTAAAATTACTAGTTGATACAGCCTTTGCTCCAGGAGGTGCATGAAAAGCTACGGCTGATTTATATTTTGGTGTAGCTAATCTAAACATAGGCTCATGACCATAATAATCACTAGTTTCAACGGGAATAATAGTAAATACACCTGCAGGAGTTGTAGAACTTTGTTTAGTGTAATAGTTTGTATCGCTTGTACTTTTTGTATTTGCGTTTCTAGGATCACTAGAATAGTCATATACTCCATCACCTTTATTTTTACCGCGTCCAACTTTACTAGTAAAAGTAGGAGATCCGTTCTCAAAAGTGATGAGTGTACCTTGTGGTTTATCTAAAACCCCATATCTTCCATTTTGATTAGACTAATAAACAAGTTCCATATCATCACTAAATGGGATACCTACTTCTCGTGTATCGTCCTTAAAAACTCGATATATTCGATGATTTGGTACTTCAGATACTACAAATTCCTTAGGTTCAGGTCGACCTGCAGCTCTACGATAAGCTTGTGGACCAGTTAGAGAGCTTGAAGACTAATTACGTTTATCATATGCAGTCTATGCAGCTTTGCTCTTTTTGCCCCAAATACCATCAATTTTGCCAGTATAATAACCCGCTTCTTTGAGTTTACGTTGACGTTCCATGATAGCTTGTTTCTGGGCACCAGGTGAAGCTGCACCTATCTTAGAAGCTGTTCCTCTTCTGCGTTGACGACTTCTCAAACTTTGTTGTTGTTTGGTCTTCTCAACAGCATCATCAATTATCTAAATTCCAGTTGTTGGAGTTACATATTGTTTTGCTGAATATCTTTCCCCAGATTGAAGATGTATTCTGATGTTTAGGTACTAATTTACTCATTTTTTTCTAATTAATTTAGTTCCTTGTTTTGCAAAAGATAATAATTTACTTCTTTTTAATGCTTCATCTTCTAAGCGTGCATCTCTTAAAGCTTTATAAGATGGAGTCTAAACAGTATTACCTGGATTAAAAGTCTTAACTTCCTGACTAACAGGCGCTACATTTGTTGGTAATTTATCAGCAGTTAATTGTTTATAATCATCAAAGTTCAATCCAAATTTAGAAAATGCAGATCTTAATAATTCATCCTAGTTATATGAAGGATAGTATTGCTAGTTTGTTCCTAGTTTTAGATTACTATCTGTAACTCCATATCCATAATTAGGAACACTAGGAGTTTCAATTTTAATGTCGGGAGTTTCAACAGTAGGAGCTTTAGTAATTAAAGTTCGACCAGCATAAATACGATTAGGATTACTAATATTGTTTAATCTAGCGAGTTCATCTACTGACATTCCAAATCGTTTTGCTAATGCTCCAAGTGTATCACCACGTTGAATAGTATAATTACCTGTGTTTTCTGTGGATGCTGGTGTTACAGTAGGTGTTGTGGTAGTGGTTGTTGCAGCAGGTTTAGCAGTAGTTCTTACATTACCTTTACTACCTCTAGTACCACCTTTAGAACTGTTACCTTTAGTTCCTGCAGGTTTACCTTGAGTTCCTTTGTTTTGAGCTGGTTTAGAAGCAGTTGTAATAATACCATCATTACCTATAACCTTTCCACTATTATTATATATAGTACCATCAAGACCTATACTATCTTTATTATTATTAATATACATTGTTGTTTCACCATCCGGCCATGTAGACATCGTTTTGTTCGTAATCGATGAGTATTTAGGCCATGTACTAATCGGAAGTCCTGTATTATCCTTAGCTGCAAATATTGCTCTATTAACAGCTCTATTTTGTGGTGTATTACGTGACATTAAAACAATTCGATCAGTGAATGTCGGTTTATATCGTTCAATACCTCGTGAACCAGCAGCAAGTTGATATTTTCTAACTAATCCACCAGTCTAATGACGTGGAATTAAATTTTTAGTATTGTTTTTAATTTTCATAATGCATTATTTTTAAATTAGTATTTATATCTTAAATAAAATAATTAAAAGAATTAATCATTAGTGAAGGGAGTGTAACCTATAAGGTTAACTCATATCAATTTTAGTACCCCAGGTACGACTTGCACGCACGACCGATTGCTTATTCTTCTTTATGATACCTATAATAACTACGTTCTCCGTTTTTATTTTTGGATTTATAAGTATCTAACTGCGAATCACAATTTGGACAAATACATCTAAGGTTGTCTCGTTTGTTATTTGAAGCATGACCATCAATGTGATCAATAATGAAAACTAAAGGTTTACCATTCCATTCTGGTTTCATACCACATATTGCACATACTCCATTTTGTTCATTAATTATGTCTTGTCTGAAAATTTTAGGAGAATAATTAGCTCTCATTATTGAAGGGTCACCATCTAATATGAGCTGATATTTTTGTTTATGTTTATATTCTTTTTCACATTCTGAACAACAATATTTTCCACTTAATCCAGAATACGATTTAAATTCTTTACCACAATTAAGACAGACATTAAGTTTTCCAGTTCCTTTATTAAAGTGTTCAGAACCGTTTATTTTTCTTCTTTTTGGTAATTCTATACCAATTCTAGATGCAACTTTCTTAATGTTACTTCCAGAACAATTATATCTTCTTCCTATTTCTTCATAAGATAATTTATCTACTAGAATCATCTATTCTAGATTTTCTTTTTCATTAAACCATTTACTTTCCATAATAATTTTATTTAGTTATTAGTGAAGGGAGTGGGACTCGAACCCACAAGGCCAACTGGCATCAGTTTAGAAGACTGAGGCGCTTCCAATTACGCGCTATCCCTCCAACATTACCCCGTTGCATTATCCATTATGCTACCGAGGCAGCCTATAAAGTAATTAAACAATGTTATAATTACTCTTTAGTTCATTTATTTTCTTTTCAAGTTCTTTTATTTGGGCAATTATTGATGCTTTTTCAGCAAGAGCTTCTTTTTTAAGTCTTAATGTTTCTTTTTCAACTTCGGATATATTTAGTAAACCTAAGTCTGAAAGTTCACAACCTAAGTCTGTATAAATCACATCAACATCTCCATCATCATAATGTATAGTGTTTACAATTATAGGATCACTGGCAATTGTTTGTCCAATAATATAACAAGCTGTATTATCCTTAAATATGAGGATTGTTAATTGCGCAATACGCATTTTTCGAAAGATAATTCTATCTAAGACTTTACCTTCAAAGTCTTTAACTGCAGGATATTTAAGTAATGATTCCATAATTCAATTATTTTCTAATTGCTTTAATATTTCTTTAAGTTTTCTAATTTGTTCTTGTCTATTTTCTTCAAGAAATGTTAATCTATATTGCTCTTCAGCTTTTAAAAGTTCAGTAGTATCATTTAAAAGACCTTCATCATAAAGTGAACTTCCAAGGCTACTTAAATAAACATTAATGCCGCTTTCTATGTCACCATATGATGTTATTAACTTAGGATGTCTTTCTGGATCTTTATCACATTCATAATATAAAGCAGTTTTATCAGTAAAAGTGATTACTTTGTAATTATCACTCCAGCCATTATAAAGTGTATAGATTTTCTCTATTGTTTTACCAACAGCTTCTTTTTCACTGATAGGTTTATATTTAAAAGTCTTATCTATAAGTTCTGACACTTTCTCAAATAATTCCTCAGATGTCATAATCCTTAATTTTAAAAAGCTCAGTATAGGTGGATACTGAGCAAACAATATGAGCAAAAGGTTATATTAGCCACCTCTAATAATTATGAATATTAGGCTTCCTCTACCTAATACGACAGTTAACGGTTTTTGTAAGTTCAAGGTACTTATAGACCAAGCGTAGCGCTCTGTTACACCGTAAACGCTGAAAAGGATTATAAAATACAACACTTACCAAGGTAGCGATCCTTCCCAACTCTAATACTTCGCACATACGCCTAGTTTAATAGGTTTTGCGTTTGAAGTCCACCTCAGTGTTATATTTTTTGTTTAATTAGTGCTCGATACTGGACTCGAACCAGCAAGGCCTTTTCAGACCGGTAGATTTTCTTCCTACTATAGTTTTCACTACCTTTTTAAGTTTGTAGGCTGGACTATTCCTTAACCCTGTCTAAAATTCCATAGAGTTTACACCATTTTCTAACAGAATTGTCAGTTACACCATATTTTTTACCAACTTGTACGAACGATTTTAATTCTTTGAAATCATTTAACAATGTAAAAACGTCAGGTCTTTTACTTCCATTAGCTTTATGTGCACATTCTGATGAACAATATTTGTTTTTTCTAGCACTTCCTATTAGTTCAATACCACAATACGCACAATATTTTGGCTCTAAAATCTTTTTCTTTTTAGGTTTAGGTTCCTTGTGTCTAGTCTCTGCACCTTCCAAAATAACATTTTGGCTTGGCTCAAGATTGCCATCAGCATTATCTGTTAAGGTTTCCTTGAATTTACAAGGTTCTACATCAGAAATTTCTTTCTGTGCACTCAATTTGATATTTTTACCTCTATAATTATCAGTCATAGCGTGACAATTAGGGCATAACATTTGTAGGTTTTCAAATCTATTATCAGTATGTACACCATTTATATGATGCAGTTCTAATGCAATAGGAAATCCTTCCCATTCAGTTCTCCCACAATTCTCACATTTATGCTCTTTTAAACCCTCTTTTATTAATCTTTGAGAAAGTTTATAAGACTGATAATTACTATTTTCCACCATTATTTCAGACAAAGGCTTTGCGACTTTTGGTTTAAACTTTAAACCAGTATTCCAACCTTTACCTGTAAAATGTGATGTATCTAAATTTAACTCTTGGATCTTTTTCTTTACAGTTGCATAATTTCCTCCAGCAGGTTTTAAACCTAATTGTTTCATTACTCCTGCATAAGATTTATTTTTAGCAACGGCTTGAATAAATTCTTCGTTTGTATATTTTTCCTTACTCATATTATGTATTATTTATATACACAAATATAAAGAAAAATTTCGAGTCTTCCAAGTCAAAATTGTTAAATTTAGTTAATGAAAATCTTTAGAATAAAAATATCCTCTAAGTCTACTGCGTTTACCTAGAATTTCGCCAATCGAGCAATTTAAGCAGTTTTAAGACATGCTTAGGTCATTAAATGAAATTATGAGATATTCAATTTAAATTCGATAAGTGCTAAGTTTTTTACTAAGAACAAGTTCTCCGTTTTCGATAAGATAAACTTCATAATAATAATTCGGATCAAAATTTTCTAATTCTTTTGCAGAATTAAAGTATAACATAGGCGTTCTATCTGCATCAGTTTCCCATTGATCAGAAAGCTCTACACATTTTACTATGATACACGGAATATCCGGGAATTTCTTTCGCTTCTTCATATTATTCAATTTTAATCCATTCCACATCCTCTGGAGTTACTACTCTTTCCAGACCATCATATTCTCGGATAAGATATAAATCAGAATTAATTTCAGCAATACGAAGTTCTGCGTAATCGCTGTTAACTTCTTCTCCGAGTTCTTCAACCGCTTTAATTAAGCGAGGATCATGACGACTCGTATAAACTTGTGAATCATAAACAACATTATCATTAAATTGTACTTGATTCACTTGCTTATAATAAAATTCGTCTCCAAAGTCTCTCAGAAAGACGTGAGTAGCTTCAGCTTCACTACACTTTGTATAGTGCCAATCATCATTTTTAACATCTTCTTTATAAAAGAATAGTTCAATATCTGGTTTGTTCTGTCGGAGAATATGAGCAACTGCCTTCATACTTAAACCAAATCCTCCATAACAGTTGTTATAAACTACCTTGTTCATAATTAAATAAATTAATTGTTAATAAATGTGCGGTTGAAGGGACTCGAACCCCCACGCCTTTCGACATCTGGGCCTAAACCAGACCTGGCTACCAGTTACAGCACAACCGCTTAGTGATCCCGCTGGGATTCGAACCCAGGACTCCCACATTAACCTACCACTCTATGTTACCATAGCCAAATGAAACATCACCGATAGTTTGAAACAAATCAACTTTTTGCACATTTATTATTCGGTTTATATCAGCCGAACAGCCGTGCCAGCTCTATACTATCTCATTTGTTGTGGTCTGGACTGTCTAAGTACCGTATTAGTGGAGGGTGAACTGCTCCAAATTATATGCTTCAAAGGACAAGCCTTAAAGGTACCCATTTCACCAGCACCGTTCTACACATATAATCTCTTTACTAATTTACGGTATCACCCGTTCAGTCTCTACACGATTATAATGAATAATGTCAGGTATGGAACAATTCCTTCCCACAGAATATTCAATATATTATCTGATTCATTATTTTCGCTCGGTATTGTCCTTACACATTATTGGTTAGTGTTACTGATATTATTGCTTGGATATAGCCAAGACGCTATTTATATTCAAAAGTTTTATATTTATTTTAACATAAATTTTATATACAAATGAATTTATATTATCAGTATAAAAAGGGTTTCCACCGAATTTAGGTGATTCTACTATGGGATTTCTCGCCATAGCACTCTTAAATCAAAGTGTGGTGCTCTAAAAACCAACTGAGCTACGAGATCTAAAATTGGAATTCTAGCTAGATATTTAATAAAAATACAGTAAGTTACTATTTACAGGAATCGAACCCTACTTACACTACCAAGAATTACATTTCTATTAAATAAATTCCAATTTAGTCGGAAAAGAAGGATTCGAACCTTCACTCAATATATAAATATTTCTATAACTGCGCAATTATTGAATTGAAACATTTATATATCGTCTTCGGTATTCCGCGCTATTATTCCCGAAGTACCCTACCTAAAGGGGAGTGCTACCGTTACACTATTTTCCGTTTTATGTTTGATTTATCATCGTGCTACCGTTACACTAAGGAGTCGAACCAATCTTATGATAAACCAAGCACGTTAAAAATTCACGTGAACTTTAAATTAGTGGCGGGCGCCGACTCGAACGGCAACGAAGGGTTATGAGCCCCACATGATTCCAGTTTCACTAACCCACAATATGTAAAATACAAAACTTCAGCTTGCATAAACTTCCAAATCGCTGATTATAGTTGGTGAAGTTTTGTATTATAGTAGCCCAGCACGGTAACGCTCCGTGTTCTCAAGAATGAAAATCTTGCGTTCTGCTTCTAAACTACAGGGCCTTAAAAAATAGTCAAAGATAAGAAAGAAACAACTACAACAAAGTCTAAGTCCTAGACAAAGACCGTTTCTATCAACGAAGACGAAGACAGAGAGTTCTTTAATTTCGATAGAAACGCCAGTCCTTCCCAACGAAGGTACAAAGTTAACTAAACTTTGAGTAATGTACATAATTTATAAATATGACGTTTCTTTCTTATCTCTGTAAATCAAGATTAGATTCCAATGAGAATCAAGTTCTTGAACCTATTCTACTTTAGATAAATCACTTACCTAAAGATTGAAGATGATTGAACGTTCCTTCAAGTTCTCGAGGAACGATAATTTTTAACTTAGCAATCTCATTACGATACGCTTCTGACTCAGTACGGTATTCAGCGAACAATTGCTCTTGTTCAGCATTATACTTTCTAAGTTCAGCGTTGTATTGAGTTTGAGCAACACGATTGCGTGTAGCAACTTCTTCCTTAATCTGATACTTGATCTGATTAAGTTGACGTTCTACCTCACGGTATTTGTTTTGAAGTTGCATGTACCAATCATCAACCTCATTTGTGTTGAGAATCGGAGTATAGCGTGTAATCACTACATCGCTATCCATCTTATCAACAGAGTTGGGAGTTTCTAGCACGTTATGTAATTGCTTACGTGCAGTGCTAATTGAACCATTTTGATGAATTAACTTACCGAGAGTTGCTGCATAAGCCTCAAGAGTAAGATACTCATTGAGCTTCTTAACATCAAACTCGGCTACAACATCAGCTTCAGTGAAACGTTGAGGACGAGCAGGTGAAGATACTGTTTCTTTATCTGCCTTCCACTCGTCGAAATCAGGAAATTCTCCTTCAAGAACCTCCTTAGCTTTAATGGCTTCACGTATCCAAGCACAGAAGGCGTTGATCTTGCTCATCTCGTTGATGATGACTTTAATCTCCTCTAAAGTTGGTGTGTTACCATTCACCATAGGAACTTCCTTTCCAGAAGAAAGAAGAACCATAGTCTCGCTGTACCATCTCAGATTGTCTAAAGTAGTCTTATACCCAGTAAGGGCTTCTTGTCCTACATTTGTCAAATAGTTGGCAGACGTACTGGTAAGACCTTTCTCTCCAAAGTATTTTTTGCTAATCATGTTTACAAATATATAAGTTTAAATGTAAATTAAAAAATAAAATTATCTCTCATTTAAAAAAAGAGTGGGATTAAATAATATCCCACTCTTGAAGTGCTTGATACGGCGTCATACAATTAGCCGTAATGTCATACATTACTTCATACTCCAGATCAAATTGTCTGGCAATGTGTAATGCTGAGTCTACTGCCATATTCTTGTTTACCCAGATGATCTCCATGTGAGCTACATCTTGGTCTTTAAGAATACCTAGTTCTGCAATCATTTCAGAACGATTACAGAACTTCAATTTGCCAACTGTAGGATAAATAATTGCATAAGTGATGTCCAACTTAAAATTTGGAACATTTTTTTTAATCTCTTTAATACGTTCTTGAATAAATTGCATATTCATCTTTATAGAGTTTTAATGATTAAACAAAATAAAAATTACCTACTTATATTCACATACTTTCGGTAATTAACCCAAAAAACATCAGACATGGGGTCTGGCACAAACAAATCTTTATCATTATATTAATTCCCAATCAACATCTGAAATATTCTTTATTTCAGAACTTTTATGAGGGAGATTATATGCTTTACACCATTTACGTATAGTATTATCTGTAACATTATAATTTTTTCCTATGGTAGTAAATGGTGTTGTTCTAATTAAACTTTTTAAAGTTTCTCTATCTGGCCTTTCTGCTTTTCTAGATTTTTCTCTAGCACAATTTATACATAAACCGTTTTTAACAGTTGTTTCAGCTCCACATTCAGAGCATTTAAATAAATCTGGATTAGATATTCCTATAGATGGTTTTATGTTTCGGCTCAAATATTTTTCTTTAGACTCTATATATGGTTGATATTCAGGGAATTGTTTTTCTATAAGATATTCTTCCGCATAAGAACAATTTGAATTTCCATTTGCTGGAGGAGCTAGTCTTAATGTTTTAGATGTTAATCCTTCACATTCTTTAAACGGAATAACATAAACTTGTTTATTAAAACTAGTAGCAAAATAATCTATTTGATTATTATTATATTTATACGTAATTTTTTCTTTCGTATTAAGCGTACTACAAACAGTGGAAAAAGTAAAAGCATCTTCTTTTTGACTTCCGTGTTTTCTTACATAATGAGAGCTTTTACATTGTATTTTAATAAATTTATCCCCTAAATCTACAATAAAATCGTATTTTGAACAGTTTCCATATGGAATTGAACAATCGTATCCTAATTCCATAAATGCAATCATACATTTTAATTCATTTGTATTTCCTATAACCTAAGTGTAATCCATAATGTAATCATTTATATTTGTTTTTGTATTTATCTAAGTAGGGAAGACAGGTAACGCTCCTGCTTTCATCTAGTTCCCAAAACTAGTGCCCATCCTTACTGGCTCCTTCCCTATTACAAATGTAATAAAAAATATCTATATTAAAAATCTAATAGTAATTAATATTAGTTAATATTTAATAATAAATGCTGTTTTAGCTTACTATCTTCACAGAGTTCAGCAGGCACAGCTACCGTTTAACCTTTAAACATCATGACAAACGAGTTGAGATTACAGGATTCGGACCTGTACTACAACATCCAAAATGTTGTGTGCTGCCATTACACCAAACCTCATTGTACCGACAATTGTCTCTTAGGGATGTCGGCAACCTACTTGCAGAAGTTTTTACAGAGTTTTGCAAGTTACACTCATTATAGATTGTTAAGTAGCACAATCTGCTCACGATTGGAGGCTTATAACAGATCTATGTCACAGCTGCGTATTGCAAATTATCAGCTGCCTCGTCACCATTTTCTTTCAGATAAGAAGGTGCCCTCTCATCACACAATACCTATTGTGCTTCTAGGTAAGGTTTAACCATTGTACGGATGGTAACTTCAACCTTACGAAAGCCTCTCTATGTCGTCGAGATAGACGGAGCAAGATACTCACAATCTCCAATTTTCTGCCATTTTCGATTGTCAGCAAAAACAGCATTGTCAGGAAACTGCGATTTCCATTCAGGAGGTATGTGTCCTTGGAACCAAAGATTGGTAGTTCTAACAATAGTTCCATCTTCAAAGATAATGATAAATTTTTGTCCACCAAAACCTCTGAATCTGGATTTTTCATTCTCTGGTGCAATGACGTAATGTCCTCCATCAATCACTGTCCACTTGTAATCACCACGCTCTTTATCAGCTTCAAGCTGATTTTGCCAGTGATTACAAGTGAAACAGAGTTGACGATCAACCATTTCTTGACCACAAATATATATTTCGTGGTCAATTTCTGATCCGCAAATTCTACACTTCATGCGATTGTAATTCTGAGGTCACGATGCTGTCCGCCCTCGTGATTAAAGAATTTCTTAAAGTCCTCATAAGTGTAATAGTGTGCTTTTCCTGCGTAAACACAACGATAAATCATCGTGTCGTCAGGATAGCATGTCACATGAAAATCCATGATGTCCTTGTTATGCTGAACGGCAATACGAATAAAGCCGTAAAATGCATCGTCACTAATGATGAGCATTTCGTCATTACCATTGTTAAATTTGATAAGATACTTCATTTTTCAAAGTTTTTAAATTGATAATGTTCAATTAAATCTGCAATACCTGTAAGGATGCAGATAAAAAGGAGAATTCCTCCGATAAGAATCAGAGGAATGCTCCAGGATGGCTGTTCACAAAGCCAAAAGATAAACGTCCCCATCACCAACTGAGAGTCGGAATTGTTTCAACTTCGGAAGCACACATTTCCTCAAGTTGGTTAGGATCAGCTTTGAACATGAATGCAGTCGCATCCAGATCGTTTATGATTTTGGTCAGCTTATCGTAAATAGGCTGATCAACTTCATGGTCCTTGATCTCAATCGTCTTGATATCGTTGCGCAAAAAGATGTGCAACGTACCAAACAACTTTAGCATTTTATCTGCTATCTCATCGTAATCGTCGTTAGACGATAAAATAGTAATATAGTAATTCATAGTTATTTCTTTATTAAAATTATAAAAGAACTTACCAGTATGATTAAAGAGGGTATAATCATCTCCCAAATTTTATTAGGAGATGCTAGCAAAACGATAGTAACTGGAAGGCTTACTATAAAAGCAAGCCCTCCAATTACCTTTAAGAGGTCATTACCAAGTTGTGGTCGATGTCCAATAAGGAATTTTCTCAGTTTCATTCTGTACGGGTTTGACCTCTGTTTTCTTTTCTCTTCTTGCTCTTAAATACGCTTTATGCGCATCGTAGAGCTGTGTAAAGTGGAGTGGTTCTTTTGTAAAGAACAACTTACAAGCACGACCACGACCTTCTTTAATCACACATTTGTGATTGATTAAGATCGTTAATAGGATAGAATGCCATCCTAAACCTGAAGTAAGAATGGCTTGTTTGATTTCTGCCTTCTGTACTGCCTTTCCAATATAGTGCATACGCACCATATTGAATTTGGCAGTTGCTTGCTTGTAGTCAAAATTATCGTAGTTAACTCGTGCCATAGTTTAGTTCTTGTTAGAGTTAGCAAAATCTATACACTCGTCTCGAAGAATGTTCTTAACTTCGAGAAGACCCCACTGACGACCACAGATTCTGTTAAAGAGATCGCCAATACGTGGCTGTACATCTACGATGCCGCCACGGTTGTTCAGTTGGATGTCTAGCTTGACACCAGCGAAAGAAAAGGAGCGTGTCTTACGTTCCTTCTTCATACGAAGGTAGGAGCGATTGACACCATTCTTGCGGTTCTTGTTGATATGGCTATACTTACGCATAGTGTTCACCTGCTTACCCAGGATTTATTTAAGGTAAGAGAAAATAGAGAGATTCTTTCAATGTTAAGTGCTTTATCAATATGGAAGAGAAAAATGAAAACAAAGTTTCTGAAGTTGAACGAATCTCTCTATTTATGGGTTCCAGTTATTTATATCTGGCAATTCAACCTTTTACTTAAGCGGCTGTTACTATTCTTCGCAGCATAGAAAAGATAAAAGAGCAATGTCTAGTATGCGCTAATGCGACCCCTGACCCACGTGAAGGTCTAGACTTGTCAGGGATTTTGGCTCTTAAAGAGCCAGGGATTTCAACCTTGAACCGCAAGATGGTTAATTAAATAACAAACCATCTTGTCATAATCCTTATAAAGTGTGGCCTCAGAATGCAGAACAACTGACTTGAGAAGTTGCTCATACATGGGAATATCCCAGTTATAATAAGCATCCTCCTCAAGTGCTTTGAGAAGCTTCTCCATAACCTCCCAACTCGGAAGGTTGAAATAAGAATATTTATCCTCAATTTTGTAATGAATGGTCATACCATCATTATACACGATGTTGTCCATTCCTGCAACAAGATCGTCATAACACGCTTGCATACGTGTTTTAACGGCCTTGATTAACGCTTCTTTGTTGTCTTTGAGACACTGATATTTAGGTGTCTTTCTCAACTTGGGAATACTATTCCCTTCAACAAACGGGAGTACTATTTGTACAGATACTCCCGTTTCTGTTTTCTTAATGTTTGGTGTCATATTTAATCTTAATTTTCTTTATTTTTAAATGTTTTGATTTCTTCCTTGAGTTCGTCAATTTTGTCCTCGATGTGACATAAGTGAATTCTATCAATAACATGACAAATAAGAATACAAATAAGTGAAATAATAATAAATTCAGACATAATCTTAATCTTTTTGTTATAGAAAATTCTGTCTCTCCAGTGTCACCTATTGTTTTTATACCAAAACATAAGGTCAAAAATCTCGGAGTATATAAATAGGCACAAGGAGAACACTCCTAAAACACTTGTGTCGTTATGCCTAACTTCTCAATGTCGGCAAGAATATCTTGTGCACACATTCTATCGACAGGATTAATACTCTTAGCATCTTCATTAAGAGATGCCATGATGTCACTCAAAGCCTCTTTTGTTTGTACATAAAGAAGCTTTCTTTCTCCATCATAGTAGAGAATAGAACCTTGTTTTGTTTTAAAGATCTTTGTCATGATAGTTAAACTAAAAATTAATAAAAATAGGTTTTACATGGGTTTATAAACTCCCAAAACCAACCAAACGTAGAATACTACGACCTAATTAATTTTCTTTAGGTTGGTTAGTCAAGTAATGTTTATGGTGCGTTCTTGACTATTTCTGCACAAATCCGTTCTGTCAGATATTCAGAACTTATACCTGCTAATACAACTTATACTAACAGGATTAGGAACATACAGGTACCTTCTACCTTTTTGCGTTTTACACCTAAAACTTGGTAAACAGTATCTCCGCTTTAAACCCATCTGCGGCAATCTCCCTGCGGGTGATGGTAGTTTGGGAATAGTTGTCGTTTTAAACTCACTACCGACTTGCTTACTGTCTATATTACCAAGAAACTGGTGCCCTCAACGACTTGGGAAGTTATTGAGTTTTTTAAACCGTGCTGACTGTTTTCTTGCTTCAGCACTATTAAAAATTTTATTTAAAAAGAAAAGAGATAGATTCCGAATCCAGGGATATCCTTGAGCTATTTTATGCAAACGGTACTATAGATGTTTACATAACGATATTCACTAGTAGGAGTCGAACCTTTCGTAGCCAGACCTGTTTTTATCTCTTTCTCCACTCTGCAATTTATAGAGGCTTGTGACTCTCATTCCAAAGAATGGCTGCATTAAAGATTTCTACATCAGTATTCCATCTATGTAAGGAAGCTCAGATGTAGAAAAATGTTCTGACTAGTATTTCACAGAACTGTAGGTCTCTTTACAAACACCCTTTGGAGTGTCTTATTCACTTGTTGGACTCCAACACTCATGTCCAACTTCCCAACTAGTCGCGACGCAGAGACTTCTCTCCACCTAGTGGGAACGCTTCGTCATACAATCGTTGCAGCGATCACAGACTAATTATGCTGAACTCTGAGATGCTGCAACAAACTCAAAGTTCAAAGTAGACCGCCGATGTTATTGAGCGATCATACACAGCATAACTACCTATCAAGTTAATAGGATTAGGAATCTTCTTAGTACCTTCTACTACCTGGGTTTCGACTTACTATACACATAATTTTTAAATGACAGTTATTCAAAAAACACGCTACTGACAAATGCGTACGGCAACTTAAACAAGGGAGTATCCTTTCCATTTAGAAACCCAGGAAAACTAGATACTTTTCTCCCTCCAATATCAAATGATATTGTTGTTTAAGTCACTTTTAGTGAGGTCTATCCACTAACATTCTACATCCGCTCTTTGCTTAGTTCCCAACAACCGATGCCGTTGTTGCAATCTTACAAATGCCACTTAATTTAGGCAAGGAGATTCACCATATAGTGAATCTGAATTCCCGCCAAGGTTGAGGCCAACCTTTAATTAAAAATACATAAAATGAAGGTTAACCAATACACCTACAGGCTTATAAAGTTAGTAAAAAAAATGGTTTAGCATCACCAAAAAGCCTCTATACATAGCCTTCTCACTCGCTAGATACGCTGTTAGTTATCTAAATACTCACGTAACTTTGTTACCTCACTTCCCCCTGGGAATATGGTATTACGAGCATCTTGTATTAGATAACGTGGTGGTCCTACTTGGGCTTGAACCAAGGACTCCCTGATTATGAGTCAGGTGCTCTAACCAACTGAGCTATAGGACCAAAAGCTTCCTTAACACGATGCTCTCGTAGAAGCAATGTTCCATATCACGTAGATAGAGAGTTGGAGCATAAGTGATCTTCTCTATCCTTATCACGTCCTTGCTGCAAGGATAACATCTACTATGTTGCCATAGTTTTACCGATACAAATTCATCACACTTACTCACTTCAGTGCTACATCTTTAATTGTTCGTACAGCGTACAGAGTGCTCATCCACTTGGGACTTCTTTCTGTTTTTACTCCTTAGTCCCTGTACCGACTTTGGAAACAAAATTTTCTCTTATTCATAACTAACCCTCGAAAATTTGAAAAATGTAGGTTAGTTGTCAGGGCTATTCAATTGTCTTGTTCACATTTTACAAGACGATAGATAACATCAAGTGGAGATCTGGGACGGATAAGAGCGTAGAATTTCTTACCGATCATCCCGTCTGAGAACAAATTTATATCATAAAATTCATTCTCAATTCCCTCAACTTTGTACACGTTACTCCTGATAGGAGTAATCTTTACGGTAATTAGATTATTGGACATAACCTTTTTACCGATTTAAGAACGAGCGAGCGAACAAAAAAAAATTGGGGGAAACCCCCAATTTTTTTAGTCGATAGCGGTAGCGTTACACTTGCCAGTGTACTTGCCCGCTTCTCTATCCCAAACGGGCAATTCGTCGATAACAATCGGTTTGGCGAGCGTGTACGACTTCTTGTCAGCGCTGAAAGTAATCTTAACCTTTGCAGCGTTTGCCAACAAGCGAAGATAACTCACACGCAACAAGTCGCCATTCTCACTGACGGTTGCTAGTGCTCGAGGCGTGGGATTGATGTTATCCCCTTTCGAGTTTTGCTGTTTTGCGACAGCATCATTGCCACTAGAGTCCTTGCCAACGAGAGCGTACATTGCAATTTTCCCACTTTTGAGGATTGTAGTCCCCACTAAAGCAAGTTGACCAATAGTCACTGTGTCGCTCACTTCCACATAAGAAGTTCCAGACAAGTTGCTAGCACGCTCGGTACTGTAATCACTAAATTTTTTCATTGTTGTAAAATTTTAAAATTGTTAATAAAATTATTTACTTTCTATCAAAAAGTGGTAGGAGGTGTAAAAGGGGATACTCCTCTCCCTCTCCCAACATATCCAAAATTTCAATTATCTAGCAAATCGCTTTCCTATCAATACCCCCGGGGGGGTCTATTTTCAGAACTTCAATTTTTATATATTTACCTACGGGGGTATTTTTTAGACTTTAACTATATCTCAGCTTTATATATTTCAATACTTTTATATTCAGTAGTTTATATACTATAATATATATAAATTTATATAATAATATATTAATATAGGAAATGTAAAAATTTTAAGCTTAAAATAATATGAGAATTAAAAAATATTAGTCTCCAGCAGGAGCTTTAAATAAAAGATATACAGATAAAGATTTTTGAAGGAACTGGTTGGCATTATATACCACGCTCGGATATAAAACCAGACGATAGGCTATTAGGTACTGCTTAGAAATAGGGAGAAGAGTACTATTTAGCAGGAGAAGATGGGTATTTACTTCCATCTAATATCGTTAATAACTTTCTTAAAAATAAGGGTTTAACTACCGCTTATGATTATTTTTATGATCAATAGAACCTATCTCCATTTACCAAAAATTTAAATAACTATTTTACTTAGCAATATGATGCTAATGACAAAATAGGACAATAGATGAGATTACGAGCTGCTGATAGAAAAGCAAATCAATTAACTCCTGGAGCTGGAACGTTTGTTGTCGCTCCTGTAGCTGCAACATTAGCGGGTATCGGAGGAGCAACGTTAGCTCCTTTCTTAGCACCAGGAACGTTAGGTGGTAACATTATAGGAACTACTGCGTTTGGTGAAGCATTAAATCAAGCTATGAAGTATGGAACAGGTAAAACTCTAGGAGAACATGCAGTTAATGCTGCCCATTATTTAGGTATTCCATAGAGTCAATGGGGAGATTTTGGAATTTAGATGGTTGGAGATTTACCTTTTTATGTTACTGGAGATCTTGTTGGCAAACAAGTAGCAAACGCAGGACGTACTTTAACTAAGGAAGCTTTAGATCAACTAGCTTTAGATAATACATTTAAAGGAATTCCAATTAATCCAACTACTAAAGATTTAGCTAAAGCTGTAAATGAATCTGTAGACAAACAGTCTTTATATACACCATCCATTTTACATAAATTTGATAATCCATATCAAATAACTAAAGTATCAGGAGATAAAATACGTTTACGTTTACCTTCACATACTCAAGAAAAACCTAGAGAAATTGTATTAGTACCTCATGGAAATAAGCAATATGAATTACATATCCGAACTTGGGATGGTGATCACATTCCAGCTAATCTAAACCCTCAAGAAAAAACTGCATTATTTGAATCAGTATATAATGAACTTCCTGAAGGTGCTGAAATATTATTCCCAGAATCTAGTGCTGATTATCCTGCAACTAGAGGTACAGTAGCAGCATTAACTCATTTATCTAGAGATCCTAGATTCCAACGTGGAAATACTACAGGTACATTAATCTATACGGATAAAGATGGCAATTTACAAACGTTTACTGGAAATAGTTTTATAAAAGGTGAGAAACCTCTTAATTCTCATTCATAGGGAGAAGCTTATTTAAAAGATTCGTTTGGAAAAGAAATAACTCCAACTCCATTTCCTGGAACAGATAACGAATTATCTCAAATGGCTTATGATTCTCAAATAGATGTTTTAAAAGATTATTTTACTAATCCTCAAAAAATTGAACAAGTTAAATCTGAAATGCATTGGGGAGATAAAGAATATGATGAATTTTAGGATGAATTAATGCGTATCTTAGGAACTCAAGCTGATGTTAATATTAGAGATTTACAAAGCGGTTTTACAGATATAGGATCTAGTTCTGGTAAAGTTATTGGTGAAGGAACAAATGCTGAAGCAAGACAAAAACTATCCTTAAATAAAGATAGAATTGCAAATGTGGAGTAGGCTTTAGAAACTATTATTCATGAAATTGGAGGACATGGAAAAACATTATCTATTAGATAGAATCCAAACGATGTTGTATCAACGAAATTTGGAAAATGGTTTCCTAGAATGAAATAGTTTACAAGAAAAAATAAAACAATAGCTGATACAACATTAGAACTAAATGAAAAAGGAAAATTATTTAGTGATTTTGATTCTGAAAACGTATTAAAACATTATTTAAAATGGAATAATTACTCTCCAAGTGAAATTAATGATTTATTAGAACAATATAGACATTTTAAGTATGCTACAGATGAACAGGAATTATACGCTAGAGGATACACTTCATAGTTAATGTAGAATTTAAAACCAACTTATAAAACATTAAATTAGGAATAGTTAGAAAGATATTATACACCAGAATCGGTTAAAAAATATATTAATTCAGTATTAAGTATATCAGTTCCAATAATAGGGAGCTACGGATTAATTCAATCTAATCGAAAAGGTGGAAGATTAATTCCTAGAAAATTTTAGTTCAAAGGAAATCATTAAATAAGATTCAATAACAATTAACTTTATAATTAAATTTTTATGAAACTAGCCGATAAAAATAAAATATTAACTTATGACATTATAAATTCAGATTACCCATTAACTTATTTTTATACATCTGATACTAAAAAAGATAAATTCGTTTGGGTTACTATTAACGAATTAAATCCAAGCAAACATGATATGAAGATATATGATATAAAGATAAATGGTACTTTAAATGACGACAATGAAACATATACTTTAGAATTACCGTTATCTAATTATATAAATACTCACACAAGTTCAGATTCCTCTACAAGTTCTGCAAATTATCCTGAATTTGATTTTACTACGGGAGAATATAGAATGAATAGCTCACAATCTAATTATATTGAAGGTATTAAGGATTTAACTCCATCAGAAAATTAGATTTATTTTTATGATAGTTGTACTCTTACCGAAGATTCAGATAGTAGTGAAAATGCGTAGTTTCATACCTTAACTGATTTCAATACTGTGAAAGATGGTTTATTTAAAGGACAACAAGAGGTTTTAGATTGGTCTAATGCATCTGGATTTCCTTCAATTGCCGAATGGAATCTATCTTGGCTTCACGTTAAAACCAAATTATTGTAATACAGTTAACAAACGTTAAATTTGCAATATTTGTTGTTTTATTGCAAAAAATGTATTATATTTGTTATATGAGAAATGAAATAATAGAACTACAGAAAAAGTACAATCATAACATTGCAGTTGCAATGTATGAGTACGCATCAGGTCTTTTAGACTTGGTAGAAGATGATGAAATACTTGATTTATATAAAGAACATCCTGTATTTGCAAAAATTTCAACCATGAGTAATGATGCCATTCTAGAAGATAGAGAACTTCTTGAAGAAGCTATTCATACATTGGAGGATTATCTTTCTCAGCGTCCCGATATGGAGAAGCTTGAAGAAATAATGAAAGTATTAAATGAGCTAGATGAAAGATCACTTATGAAATTGTTAAGAATGACAATTGGTGAGTAATAGATAATAAGCCTTGAAATAACAGGCTTAAATTGGGGATTAGCGTAATTAGGTTAGCGCAAGGGTCTCTAAAACCCAAGGTCTCGGTTCGAGTCCGAGATCCCCGACTAATTTTATATGTTTATGGATAATGTTAATGATATTCCAGCTTGTCCTGGGATTTATGAATTAAATGGTAAATTTAATTACTGTATGAATCTCCAGAAGAAAGCAAAGAAAACTTCTGGAGATTTCAAGATAATAAAAGAAATGCCTAATGCAACTTTACAAGAGTTATGTAAAGAAATGAATGGAAAAGCTTCTGAGGTTAATTATGATGAAGATAAAGTTGTACTTCACCATTATATAAATAGACAAACTGGGTGGAGTATAACATCAATCTATAATAATCTGAAAATGAATGGTTATGAACAAGTAGACTAAAATCTTGATGGATACTGTTATATATCTCGCAAATAAAGTATGGGATATAGTTGAAGAAAACGAATTACAAGATGAACAAGAAGTCCTATCGTGGCTTGATACACTTAATGAAATATCGGTAAGAGGATGAAAAATCAGTTTATAACTTGTATGAAATATGATGTTTTATCAGATATTTCTGATTTAACTTGGGAAGATATGTTAATGATTCTAGAGTTATTTCAAACTCGAATTAATGAAACTTTAGAATTAGTACAAAGAAAAATAGCAGATGAAGATTTAAATACTTGTATAACAATGATGGATGAAAATGAATATACTGCAAGAAATATTGGAGCAATTGAAACAAATTAATGAAAAGCTTTCTACAATATCCGTAGTACATACCTACGAAAGTATTAAACCTGGGCCAGTCTATTGTACTACGATATAGGATCCTTTAGAATATCAAGAAGGATTTCAAGCGAAAATGAACTTATGATAATAGAATTACGTAAAGTGCGGATGGCTCTATCTGATATTGAAAGTCAACTAGAGCTTTCTTTGAATTAGGCGTAGGAGAAAATTGATTATTTACAAAATCAATATAATAATGCCTTATAGCAGATAGATAACTTAAATTCTTAGATAAAAGAGTTAACAAATAAATTGAATGAAAATGTTAGACAAAATAGCAACACTAAAGAATCTCCATCAGGAGTTTCCGAGGTACCAACTTGATACAATGTTAAAGATTATAGACTGTATAGTCGAATCTGATGCCTAGGAAGATGGAATTTTATTAACTCCTAAGAAAAAGCATTTAGAAGATATGACATCTAAAAATTAGAAAATAATACACAATGAAACTTGATTATAATTTAATTAACATAATTACTAATTCTAATAAAAAGGAAGAAGCAGCTACTATATTAGATGGTTACTTTTCAGATTTAGTAGGTCGTCCTGTTGCAACTCCAACTAAAGTTAGAAGTTTTGTGGCATATCCTTATGCTAAAGAGTAGCCTACAGGTGGTGATACAATAGAACGTGTTTTCTCAGAGTATAATAAATCTTATAATGTAAACGATTATCCGTTTGGATTTGTTTTTTGTGGAGGTGGGTTTGGTTTCCAACTAATAGTACCTATTAACAAAATTGAATTAAATTCGGAAGCACATTCTTATACAGTACATCTTGATTTTGGAGATGAGTATATAGGAAAGTTTACAGCAGGTGTAGAAACAGATAATGAAACAGGAGATAGTCGTTTATTTGTGCATGATCGAATATTATTTACTCCAGAACACACTGAATACCAATAGCCTGATTTTGATAGTTACGAATCGGAAGAATTTATTAACTATTTTAAATAGCATATTAAAGAATGTTTAATCTATAACAAAATGTTTCCAATGATACATGGTAGTATAGAAGATGGTGAATATTGTTGGTTTATACCTTATTATGCAAATAATAATATAGAATCAGAAGATCTTACAAGTTTAGGATATTCTAAAAACTCTCCGTTTTTACCTTTGGTGTTTAATCCTGAAAACGAATATTAGATAATACAACCAGAACTTCCAAATTATATACATCAATGAAACTAGAATACGATTTAATAAATACTAAAACAAAAAAGATTGAGTTCAAATCTATTTGTGCAACTTATAAAATTCATTACAAGAATTACAAAAACACAACTATTTACAATGAAGAAACAGTAGACATCAATGATGGCAAAAACACTTTTGTTGTTGCTGCTGGTGCCACATCTACTCGTTCTCTGGAAATAGAATTTTTTGATAAAGATGGTAACAAATTTTTCCCTTATAATTGGGAATATTTAACAAAATTAAAAGCAAGTTCTGGCGGTAACGGAATGTTGACAGTGTTTGCAGACGGTACAATTAGAATCTTCATTGCAAACAGTATGCAAAAGGATGCACCAAGTATGTACAGTAACGCTTTAGAGCTTGTTTGGGATTCTGTAAATGAAGAAATAGATAATAGAAAAGTAACTATAGCTTTTGACTTTGAATGACCTTAGAGGAATTAAAAGAGTATAAAAATAGACCGAAATGTTTTTATACTAAAGAGGAAATACAAGAGATACTAAATAGTATATCCCAAAAAGTTGTAGTAGATACTCTTCCAACTGAAGGTTAGGAGAACTATTTATATTTAGTACCTAGTACAGTAAATCCTGGTACTTATGAACAGTATACTTGGAAAAATAACAATTGGGAATATCTTGGAAATGTAGATGAAACCCAGTATACAGATTATGTAACAAATCCTGAAATGAATCTAGCTTTTTGATAATTTAAAGACTATCAATAATCAATCGCTTTTTAGAAGGAGGTAACCTTATTATATTAGAAGAAGAATTACCTAATAAAGTTTACAATCCTTCTAATTTCAGCGGGCTGGGCAGGAAGTACTTGCAGAAGAACGTAGTAAATAATAAGAATGTATTGACTTAGGCGATGCTGCAAGATACTAACACTATCTATGTTGTTCAATATGATTATGACCTTAATGGTGCTAGTATTACTGTTCCTAGCGGCGTGAAACTGAAATTTGAGGGTGGGTCAATTCAAAATGGTACACTTGTTGGTGCTGCAACAACATTGAGCGGAGATATACGCTTTGGGTTGGATGTTGATTTTAGTGGCACGTTTAGGTGTGATGATGTAGACCCATGATGGTTCGGTGCAATTGCTGCTGAGAATACTAATGAGAGTTATGCTGCTGCTCAAGATTTTGCACTGTATGCTTCTGCTGCACTGAAACTTGTTGAAGCAAGTAAGATGGCTCTTTATATTCCTAAGGGTTACTGGGTTGTCAAAAGTCCCATAGTTTGGACTCCAACATTTGTCAAGATTATTGGAACTGGGCGATATTCTATTATATCTATGTACAAGCAAGATGGCAGAAATTATCCTATTTGCTTTGATTTTCAAGGGGCAACTGTAAATGGATATATTAGGGATATAGCATTTGTTCGTGAAAGGACTGGAGGTGATGCAACTAATTACATGGGTACAATTTTTGAAAATGTCACATTTAATGCAACAAAGATTAGTAATATCAGAGTTTATCGTGCTGGCATTTTTATTAGAGGAGCTATTAAAGATTGTACTGAAATCAGCAAATGTCATATAGTCAGTCTAGGTTATTCGTTAATTTCCGCTTTCAAGGAAGATGAATTTGACTCTGAGGCTGCAAATGCAGGCAATATTTATTGCAGTGTAGATTCATTTGTCAGAGATAACTATATAAATGCTGTATGTACAAGTGCAGGTGGTGCAATAACTAAGGATAAATCATTATTCTCTGGTGCTATTGGCAGTACAATTGTGTCAGGAAACTTTATCGACTTTTGGAAATACATAATTCGTAGAGCTGGCTCTAGTGGTGGAAATATTGTTAGCAATAATGTTTTTAATGGGAACATATTTGATTGTTGTTTCACTTTTGGAGGTAAATCTAACTTTAGACCACAAAGTCTAACATTTGTCAACAACCATATATGGCATTGCAGGTATAGTACCGATAATGCTTGGGGGTTGTATGCATCTGGTGATACGGATATAACTTCAAAAAAGTGGTGTTTCCTACAAATTGCTGAATTAAGTTACACAATTATCAAGAATAACACTTTTGTGGATGGTGATTATGCTTATACTGACAATCCATTAAGTTATCCATCATTAGATTCGGAGGTAGATTTCCCTGAAAATTTGGTGATTAGAAACACTCGCACGAAATCAAATATTGCTAATGATGGGCGCAACTGCTACATTAATGGCGACAAACTATATAAAGATCCAAGTTTTGCGTTTTTAAGAGCACCATTAAGACTAAATTCAACTATTCAAGGCTCTCGTACAGATTTAGGTAACAACACTAAATTTGATTTTGGTGATGAGTATTACCCATTGATATTTACGAGTCCTGCATATGGCACTTTTACATCCGCTGATTTATATGACTATCCTGACAAACTAAGTGCAGGCTATACTTTATATACCAACCCGACAAACGCTAGCTCAGCTACAGGCTCCAGAATATATTTAGAAAATATAGATGGAGAGAATGTATATTTAATGAAATCAAATAATGTAGTGGATGGTGTTGTATATCATGATGATATATTCAAAATTACTTCACTTTTGAGTAAAAATAAGGTAATTCATGTTTTAGACCTTAATATATATCTTGTATATACAGGTAACAATGCCTATGATTATTATCGTGGATATGGTGAAAATGGAGCAACTAGAGGAAAGTTAGTATTAGCAACTTTGCCAACCACTGCACAGATTGGTCATGTTGCGATATTGATGGATGGTGACACTCCTGTATGGTATAAATACGGTTATGATGGTTGGGTTAACGATGCTGACACTATCAAGAAGTATTTCCCAAAAAAGAATCATGGCACTACTGATAACAGACCTTATTGCAACAAATATGCAGGTATGGAGTACTTTGATGAAACACTAGGAAAGAAAATATTGTGGAATGGCTCTGCGTGGGTTAACCTTGATGGGACGGCATTGGTTGACACAGACATTGATTGACATGAGCAGAATGTTGGCAATGCTGGAAGTGGAGAATTTATCTTAGGAGAAGATGTTTAATTATGTTCATTAAAAACAAAAATCCCGAACTTAGGTTTTATCCTAGGCTCGGGATTTTTAGTTTAAATAAATTAAGTTTTTAATCTTTTAATTTCTGGTTTATATTTATTCCAGTAATTTGGATTATAATTTACTATCACTGTTTTTTTGTACTATCTAGCTGAAGCATGTGCCATTTTAGTTGGATTGCCATTTGGATCAACCTCTGCTACTATACCAATATGAGATATATAATTAGAACCTCTGTTATCTGTCCCTCTAAAGAATATTAAATCCCCAGGCTGTGCTTTTGTTACTGATTCTAACTTACCACTTTCGTACATAGCTTTAGCAGTAGGTAACCCATTAAATGTATTTATACCAGCATCTTTTAATACTTTACCAACAAAACTAGAACAATCTGAGAAACCAAATTGTCCTCTTCTTGCTTGGCTATAAGATTCACCTAAATGCTTTTGAATTGCATCTGTTAACTTTTTAGAAGTATCTACATTTACAGTTTGCTATACAGGATCAGATTCTTTAATATCTCCTAATAAACTATCATATATATTATCGTTTTGTATTTTAGTTCCAAAGTCAGGATTATATGCGTCTGTATAATCTAATTTAGGCTAATTATAAAAACGTTCAATGTTAAAATCAGGCATTTGTAATTCAAATGAAGGTCTTACTACTTGATATTCTACCATTATATTCTACTTATTTCCTGTGCAAATCTAAACCTATCAGCCCACTATTTGTTATAATTTTTACCATAAGTTTTTTTCATTGATTCGTGAGAAGCTAAAGTGTTGTACCCATTTTCGTAGCCTCTCCATACGACATCAGTTGCTGTTTTAATATCTTTGGCGTTTAAGAACTGTTGCCAAGTACCACGTTCTTTAAATTCAGCAATAGCAACATTTAATTGTTCATCTAAAGACATTTCTTTTATAGGTTTAGATTTACCATATATTTGTCTATATATATCTTCTGCGTGTTTCTATCTCTATCTGCCTGTCCATTGTGCAATACCTTTACCAGCATAAGGATTATTTTCTTTACCGATTTCATGAATTCCAGGATTAAGATGAGATTCTGCCCACCATACTCCAGTTAGTGCAGATGCTTGTTCATTAGATAATCCTTGATTTTTCATTAACCAATTTTTAACATAGCTACGCCTATCTCCAGTGGGAATATTCTGCTATGAACTAACTTGCTGAGAAGTTTGCTAGTTTTCAACTTGTTGGGAAATCTATCCTAATAGTGAGTCATACAATCCTTGTTTTGGAGCAAATGACGTTCCAGAAATTTGTAAATTCATATCTGAATAAGGATTGAATAATTCTGAATTCAACTATTCTATTTCTGAAAAATCAGTTACAGGCTATTTTTGTTCAATATTTTCATAAGTTACAAAAGTATCATTTAACATATTTCTTTTTTATTGCATACCAATGATTGGTCATCTAAGTAACTTCAGGGAAAACAGCTGGAGAATGCATATTTAAACCAAACGTTCCTCCGTCTTTTTTAGACCAATGTCTTGCATTTGCTGCAAAAGTAGCTCTCTTCCTAATTTTTGGATCTTTGCTATTCTTTCCTCTCTAAATACATTCATCTGTAACTTTACCATTACAATATTCTGTAAATTTACCACGATTGCTTTTCTTTATATGTATCTTATGTCCATTTTTAAAATATGGAATATGCTAAAAAGTGTTTATACTATAAAAGTTCATAGATTATATATGTTTGGATTTATAAAATTTATCTTCTTCATTATTTACTTGTTAGTTAGTAAAATTATTAATATTTTTGTGTATAAACAAATAGATAAATGTGCAATAAATAACTTTTGATAGAATTAATAGCACGACTTAATAATTATAAACAATACATAGCTAAATATGTAGAATAAGATACAATGAATTTATCAAATTTAAAAATTATTTGGGAATGGCTTGCAAAGTTATCTCCAGATTTCTTACGACTCCTTATAATATTTTTAATGGGAGTTGTCCTATTCCAGTGTAGTAAAGACGGAATGGTGAATATGTTTAGACAAGAAATATAGCGTGAGACTAAAGCTAAACAAGATCGAGAATAGTATACGATAGAAATAACTCCTAAGGTTCATAATATTCTTGAAGATATTTTAACTCAGGATGAAAAAGCTACAAACGTACTATTACTAAATTATCATAACACCTTAACTAGTTCTCATGGATTATCTTATAGATATTTAACAGGGTTATGTGAAAGTTTTTAGGAATCTAATCCTTGTATTGATTACTGGAAGGAATTAGATTATATGAATTATGGAGAAGAAATTCAAAAAATAACAATACGCAGGTGTTTATTGATGCACAACGTACAGATGTTTAGAGAGGAATATCCAAAGTTTACGTATTTAATAGAGAGAAGTAACGCCTCATCTGCTGTTTTTTATCCGATTATTGGAGTAGATGGATCCGTAGGTATGTTAGTTGTTCTTTATAAACAAGAACTTTCGGAATTAACATTAGATGATATTAGAAAGGCTATAGCTCCAAATATATAGCCTTTAGCAGTTTTATTAGATTACAATTATGTTCATGGAATTAAAGAATTATGAAAATTGATAAGAAAAATGGTAATGTGAAGTATAATGATGAAGAACATTTATACTGGGATGATAATGGTAAATACATAAGTGTAACAACATTAATTGGAAAGTATTGCCAACCGTTTGATAAAGAATTCTGGTCTGGGTATAAAGCTTTAGAAAAATTACTCAGTAAAGAGAACTTTAAAATAGAAAAGGAGATGCTACTTGATACTAAAAAGATAGAGCTTAAATACTATATTGATATGTATGGTATTACTGAAAACGATTTCAATCGAGAACAACAAGCAGTTCTTGATGGTTGGCAAAAAGAAAACGAAACAGCTTGTGAACGTGGAACTAAAATTCACGCAGATTTAGAAAACATGTTTACAAGTAAAAAAACAACTGATTTAAAAAAGTTTGGTTTAGGAGGTAAATTTCAAGTAAATACCAATCAAACTTTAGAAGATTCTGGAACGAGCTTATTAGATATTGAAAATGGCGTATTTCCAGAATATTTAATCTTTAGGCAATCTGACGATGGGATTTTAAAGATAGCTGGGCAAGTGGATTTATTAGTTAAAGAAGGTAACGATATATGGATCATAGATTGGAAAACAAATAAGAAACTTGATGAAAAATCATACTACAATCCACAATTAAAAAAATTTGATATGATGAAATATCCTTTAAACAATTTAATGGATTGTAACTTATTGCACTACACTATGCAACTTTCTACTTATGCTTGGATGGTTCAAAAACTTAATCCTGAATTTAAAATTGCAGGATTAAAAATAGTACATTTTGATCATCAAGGTAATACTAAAGAATATGAACTTAATTATCTTAAAAATGAAGTAGAACGGATGCTTAAAGATTATAAAAAATCAATCATTCTAGAAAAAAGAAAAAATGCTCGCAAACCCATAGAATTTTGAGTAAGAGCGGGACTAGAATTCAGATAATTCAGACGTTAAAATTAAGTATAGAAAATATGGGATTAAAAGCGATAATTGATGGACATGTAAAAGAAGCTCTCGGTAAAAATCAAGATATTTTTGAACAAAGAATGGATATTTGCCGAGAGTGTCCACTATATAAACAAACTGCTATGGGACCAGTATGTAACAGTAGACTTTATTTAGATACAATTACAGGAGAAGTTTCTGAAACTAAAAAACCTGGATATAAATCAGGTTGTGGATGTAAATTGAGTAGTAAGACTAAATTGTCTTACACACATTGTCCAGTAGGTAAATGGTAATGATTATGTGTAAAGTAGAAGGATGCAATAATAAAGTGTTAGCAAAAGGTTATTGTTCTAAACATTATACTCAACTCAGAAAGCATGGTAGAATTCTAGAAAGAACTAATGCAGATCCAAATGAAATAATTAAATATGAAGATTATGCAGAAATTATTTTATATGATAAAAATCAAAAAGAATGTGGGAGAGCATTAATTGATTTAGAAGATATAGATAAAATTAAAGACATAAAATGGCATAAATCTGAAAAACAAAGAAGTACGTTTTATTGTATTAATAGTAAGTTTGGAAGATTGCACCGGTTTATTTTAGACATTACCGATAAGAATATATTTGTAGATCATATAAATCATAATGGATTAGATAATAGAAAATCTAATTTAAGAACTTGTTGTAATGCAGAAAACATTTGTAATTGTCACACACCTAAAAATAATAAATCTGGATGTAAAGGAGTTTATTATTGTAAAGAACGAGGTAAATGGGCAGCTCAAGTCACAATAAACAATAAAACTAAGAGTTTAGGTAGATTTGATACTTATGAAGAAGCGGTTAAAGTCAGGTTAAAAGCAGAAAAAGAATATTATGGAGAATTTGCATATAATGAAAATAATAAAGAATCTACCTAATATATTATTAGGAACTTTTAGAAATGTATTTAGAATAAGACCTAGTTACTATAAACGAAGATATAGTATTTGTAAAAAATGTGAATATATAAAAAAAGCAAAAGGTTTTGGAGAATATTGTGATATATGTGGATGTATAATTAAAAGTAAAATATCAGTTAAATCCGAAACCTGTTACTTAGAAAAGTGGTAATATTAACAATTAAAAAAATGTAAATGATTATGGAAAATGGTAAAATGAATTTTTTTGGAGGAGACACAGCAGTAAGTTTTGCAAATGCACAAACACTTGACGAAGCTACTAAAAAACAAGCAATAGAAAGTTTTAATAAGGAAGTAAATAAGAAAACTGAAGCTGTAAAAGCTGAAATTGATAGAAAGCTTGCAAAAGGTAAAGAAGTTGCCGAAAAGGCAAAAGATATGGAAATTATTCCTGCAAATAGTTACATTCTTGTAAGACCTTATGCAGAAAATCCATTTGAAGCCATGCGAGAAGAAAATGGTATTATTATTCCAGTATATGATGGTTCGTTTAAAAACCCAGATACTGGAGAAGACGATAAGGAGTATAACTTATCAACTCAAGCGGATGTTATTGAAGTTGGACCGATGGTTAAATATGTAAGACCTGGTGATGTTGTTTATTATCGTGAAGCTTGTCAAGTTCCTGTTCCATTCTTTGGACAAGGATTGTATGTTGTTTCTGAACATCAAATTCATGTAGTAATTAACGCTGGTGTAAAAGAGCGTTTCGAAAAAATTAATAAAGAAGAAAAGTAATATGGAAGATAAAGTATATTTTGTTCCTGGTGAGCTAGTAACAGTTCGCCAAGAACTTCCTAATAAACCTACAATGTTAATAATAGGTAAAGAAACTATGGCCTTTAGAATGTCGGATAAATCTGAATAGTTTAAAGGTATGAGATGTAGATGGTTTACTAAAGATGGATTTCTTTAGGAAGCTGTATTTTCAACTAAAGATTTGATTAAGATATGAACGATCAAGAGAAAATAATGAGTGTTCTTGCTCAAGGATATCAATTGCTATCAAAAGCTATGAAATAGCAACCTAGTAAAGAAGGATTTTAGCAAGTTCTTTAGATGTTAGGTGATGATGGTATTCAAGCTTGTGTACAAGTAGCTGAGTAGGGACCAGAAGCTGTAGCACAAACTATGGCAGAAGTAATAAAATAGAAGCAAACGTAGAAAGCAGAAAAAGGAGCTAAATTAAATAGAATTAAAGCCCTTAATAACACTTGTCCTGAAGGTTATATGAAGAAAGGCGGTAAGTGCAAGAAATGTGAAAAAGGTAAAAAACTAGATCCTACTAAGGGCGTATTCCATGTAACTACTTATTTTAAAGATGGAGGTATAAATAAAATGCAAAGTGGAAAAAATAATCCTAAATCAACCACTATTATTAGTAAATACAAAAAATCTCCAGGATATTCTAACTAGATAGATTATGTAAAATATGGTGACGGAAGAGTTTACGAAAGAAATATTGATGTAACTCCTAATGGTAACGATACTATATATAATTATTGGGGACCTAATATGGAAAAACCTGTTGTAAGTTTTAGATCAACAAAACCTGCTTTTGATAGAGCATACAATCAAGTACAACCAAAAGATAGAGCTGTAAAAACTGCAAATATTATAAGTATTCCTTTCTTTAGACACTAATTATGAAATTTTTCCTCTTTGATAATGCGACTAATGAAATAACTATTAATGAACCTGAAGTTCTTATAATAAAAGAATTTGCAGCGTTATGGGATAAGAAGAGAAATGAATGTAAAGAGGATAAAACTGGAGGAAAACGTCTAAGAGCATATAGAGAACTAACTTATATATGGTTAATGTTAGATTGGGCCAGTCCCTATTCAGACTATGATGAACAAGAAAGACACTAGGCTTGTATAGAGGATGCACATCTAACAGAAGAAGAATGGAATAATCCAGAATTTAGAGCAGCTTGTCGTAAATATCGAGAACTTCAGAATTCCTCTAGAATACTTAGGCTTATAAATGCTGCTAAAGGTACAGTAGATAAAATTACCGATTATTTCGATACCATTATTGATTTAGATGAACGTGATCCAAATGGAAAACCAGTATTTAAAGTTAAAGATGTAATGGCCGAAATGAAAGGTGTTTCAGATGTAATAGAACAACTTAAAGCACTTGAGATTCTATATAAGAAAGAGCTTGAACAAGACAGTAATGGTCTTATGGGTGATGTAGAAATCGGCGCTTTTGATTAATATTTATAATTATGATTTCAAACGAAGAAATGTATGATTTTGCCTCATAGATTGCAGGTATTACAGACAGTGATTTACAACAATACAAATGCGGGGGTAAAGCTAAAATGAAAAAAGATTGTGGTGGAGCTAAGTTACAACAAGGTAATAAGTTTAAACAATTTCAATAGAATTATAAATTAAAACAAGAACAGGAAAAACAAGCAAAAAAGCTTCAAGAAGAAAAAAAGAATCATCCTGAACGTTTTGATAGTAGAGGTAATAGAAAATATACTAAAGAGTAGGATACTCCAACTAATGAAAATCAAAGACCTACGTGGAAACCTGATGTAAAACCTAAAAGAAAATAATGCCTCGTAAAAAGAAATAGAATCCTACTTTAAAAATAAATTAGGATAAACTCTAGTAGCAAGCACTTGATAATAATATACAAGCTTTAAGAGAGTCTTTATTTAATAAAGACGTAATGACTTGGGACGTTAAATTAAACGATAAAATTGATTATTTTGATTCTGATTTATCTTATGAATTAACTGGTTACAGACCGTTAACTAAAACTAAGGGTTTAGACTTTAAACCAGAATGGTTTACAGAAGCTAGAGAAGTTAAATTACAGACAGGTAAATATTGTTCATACCCATAGGGAACTAAAGCTTATATGGATTTTTGGAAAAAGGAATATGATCGATGTAATAACGGTATGAGTGTTAATGGTTATAGAATTACTGGAGATCACTATTTCTTTTTAAATTATTATAGACTACCCGAAACTGATGTTAAAAAAGCAGGCTAGGGTAGAGGTTTAATATTTCCAGCTTTTGTTGATAAGCAATACGAATATTTTCATTATATAGAGATGGGTTAGATATTAAAACATGATGTTTTAACAGTTAAAAGTCGTGGTATTGGCTGGTCAGAAATTGGAGCTAGTTTATTAGTTAATAATTACAGTACTAGACGTAATACTCACAATGTTATAATTGCTGCAACTGACAAATTCGTATCTGACTCATTAAAAAAAGCTTGGCTATAGTTAGACTTTTTAAATGCTGATACAGAAGGCGGTATGAGACACGTTCGTTAGAAAATGAATACTGCTTATCATAAAAAGGCATCAAAAATAAATAAATAGCGTGAAGAATTACCAAACTCCTGGAATTCTGATATAGAAGGATTAGTCATAGATTAGTCTAGTAAACTTCGTGGTGATCGTATTGATCTACTCTTATACGAAGAAGCAGGTTCAAATCCTATTTTAAAAGAAACTTATATTAAAGGTAATGCTCTTGTAGAAGTTGGAGGTAATAAGATAGGTACAAGAATTGTATTTGGTACCGGAGGTGATATGAAATCAGTGGATTAGTTAAGAGATATGTTTTATAATCCAATTGCTTTTAATATACTTCCATACAGACATAATAATTTTGATAGTGGTGAATACAAATTATCAGGATTTTTTGTATCTGCAGCTGACTTTATTTTAAAAGATGGATATGAATCAGAAGAAGGTAAATATATACGATTTATTGATGACAGAGGTGTAGTTGATAGAGAGGAAGTTAAAAAGTTTAGAAATCTAACTCGAAACAATCTATTAAGTATGCCAAAAGAGTATAAACGCGAATGTGCTGAACACTGTTTTACAGCAGAAGAAGCATTTGCTCTTGAAGGTGAAAACCAATTCGACCAAGCACTTATTGCAGAATAGATGGCTAGGATACTTATGAATGGTAAAGATGTACCTACAATCTAGCATGGAACTTTGGAATACATATTTAAAGATAATGTTGTTACTGATGAAATGATCGAAGGTGTGAAATTTGTATCACAACAAGGTGGAAAAGTTCATGTGTTAGAAGCTCCTAAAATAGATGATGATAAACAAGTTCCAGTTAATTTATATGTTGCTGGAATTGACGGTATTGATTTAGGTTAGGAAGATACATCTGCTAGTTATAAAGATCCATCTGATTTCTGTGTAGTAATACTTAGACGTGCTTATGGTATGCATCCTCCTCAAATTGTAGCTTATTATAAAGATAGGCCACAAAAAGTTAGGGATGCACATGTAATGTGTCTGAGATTATTACAATGGTATAATGCGAAAGCTTGCCTTGAATCTACTCGTATATCTTTACTTCAATTCTTTAGAAGTAAAAAATGTGAAAATCGTTATTTAATGCGAAGACCTAGAGCCTGTCAATCCGATATATAGAACGGTAAAAGTCGACAATTTGGTGCTCCAGCCAACGAAACTACAATTAAACATGGACTTGATATGATCTCTGATTATATTGATGAATATTGTGGTGAAATTTGGTTTAGAGAAATCCTTGATGAATTGTCAAGATATTCTTATGAAAATAAAAGAAAATTTGATATTGTAGCTGCTATGCAAATGGCATTTCTTGCTAATGAAGAATTAATGTTTGTTTAGCCAAAAATAGATTCGCAACAAGATAAATTTGAAGACTTTGGCTATTGGAAAGATGAACGTGGAATTATTCACAAAGGTAGAATTCCTAAAGCTCCTACAACTGAAGTTAATGCTACAATAGACACAAATATAATAGATGTTGATTCATATTATGGATACGAAAGACTTAGAATCAGCAGTCTTGGATATTATTAAAAACGTTTATGAAAAAGAATATACTGGAATGATCAAAGTAATTAAACTTAAATCTGGTTATAAATTACAGTTAGGTTTTGGGCATAATGATATTCCTTATGAATGTGCGTTTGATGGAAACGCAGAATAGTTTCTTAATTTTATATGTAAAGAATTACGAAAGATTCATTGGGACAGTATAGAATTTTCGGAATTAAAAAAATTATATTTTACACGTGGCTGCTGCGAGGGGTAAAGAATATGTAATAGAACAAGTAGACAAAGCTATTAATGAACTTGTCCATCATAAATTTAAATTATAGAAAGCTTATAATTACTATAACGGTAGACGAGATTCTGAATAGTTTAGGTATCTTGAAGAAAATTTTGGTATAGGTAATCCAACACAAGTTGAGTTTACACCGTTAATTAAAAAGCATGTAGATGCATTACTTGGCGAATATTTGGATGTACCAACAATTGCTAAAGTTTCTTGTAAAGATGAATAGACTCTAACTAACATAAATAGAGATAAACTACTTGAGATAAAACGACAACTTTTTAATTTATATAAACAAGATTTAAATAAATAGATTCTTGATTTTGTAAATGGAAAGGATTTAAAAGATCCAGCTATTGATTAGCAAATAAATAAACTTATCGAAGACATTGATAACAATTTTATAAGTGAGTACGAAATAGCAGCACAAAATGTTATAGATTATGTATCTCAATCTAGAGTAACCGATCTTTCAAATAAAAAAAGAATATTACTCCAAGACTTGTTAATAGCTGGATGTGCTTTTTATCGTACTAAACCTTCTCCCGAAGGTACTAATTTGGTTATTGAATGTCTTAACCCTTTAAATACGTTTGTAGATAGAAATCCAGATTCTCCGTATGTTAAAGATAGTTATCGTGTAGTTATTCGTAAATGGATGACCCGAGAACAAATTCTTGCAGAATATGGAGATAGAATGACTCGTGATGCAATATCTGAACTTGATGATATGCATAATCATTATGAAGATGGTAATTTTATGTATGTTACTGCACATAATAATTCATTACTTCATGCTCCAATGGAAGGAGATTTAGATAATGGTAAACGAGTGGTGCCTGGATTTCCAATTGACGGATACGAAACTTATATGTATAAACTACTTCCTGTATTTGAAGTTGAGTGGATTGACGTAGATAAATAGGGAGGTAAATATATCCAAAATCGATATGAGGGTGTACGTATAGGTAACTCTATATATATTCCTACTGGATTATCTTAGAATATTATAAGAACACAAGATGCTCCAAGACATTGTAAACTATCAGTAGGTGGTATATTTATGATGAATCGTGATAATTTACCAACTAGCCTTGTTTTACAATGTACAACTTTACAAGATCGTTATGATGTAACTATTTTCTTACGTGATAATCTTCTTGCTAACAGCGGTACAATTGGAGATTGGCTTGATGTTTCAATGCTTCCTGCATTTTTAGGTTCAGATATGACAGAACGTATCTAGAAATGGTTAGCATATAAAAAAGGTGGTACAGCTCTTATTGATTCTTCACAAGAAGGTAGAGGATTTAATAACAATACATTTATGTCTGGATTTGATGATGCTACAAAAGTTCAAGCTATTCAAGCATTTGAAATAGTTCTTGAACGTATTGAAAATCAGGTAACTTCAATTACAGGTGTATTTAGAGAAAGGTTAAATGGAATTACATAGCGTGATGCTGTAAGTAATATAGAAGCCGGAGCTAAAAATTCATTTACAATCACAAAGCCATTTTATCAACAAATGGATACTTTAGTTACTGATATATTGATTGATTGTGTTGATATGGCTAAAATTGTATGGAAAAATGGTTTAACTGGTTCTATTATTCTTGGAGATCATTTGTAGAAAGTATTTACAATTCTTCCAGAATATTTTACAGTTACAGATTATGATATACATATTATATCTTCAACTCAAATTCTTAAAGATTTAGAGTAGTTGAGATAGACAGTCATATAGATGATATAGGCTAATATGCTAGAGCCAGATATGGCTGCTGAAGCTATTTCTTGTCGTAGTATGACTGAATTAAAGCAAATGATGAAAAAAGGATGGGCTAAAAAGAAAGCTGAATTAGACTAGATTAATCAACTTCAACAACAACTTGAATAGGCTCAACAATAGATGTAGCAACTTCAATAGCAGAACTAGCAAATGTCTCAAAAACTAGAGCAACTTAACGAATAGAAGTTACAACTAGAATAGGCTAAACTTGAAACCGATAAAGAAATCAGATGGTATCAAGCTTAGACTGATAGAACCTATAAAGAAGGACAAACTGAAATTGATAAATAGAAAGTTAAAATCGAACTTAATCAGCTTTATGATGGTAATCCTTATAATGATACAGTTAGATTTACATGATGGAAAAAATAATTGACTTACTTCTTGGTAGTTTTGACTTCGGTTATATGTTAACTGTTAACATATTAACATACCTAGTTATAAAAACTATAGATTAGCTTAACGGCCCAAATAAAGGTGTTTCAACAGCAGTAAAACGTATAATAGCTGTGATATGTGGATTGCTTTTAGGTGGAATAATATGTTATAATGGATAGTACTCAAATGTGATATTATATAGTTTTATTGCTAGTTTAGTAAGTTGGGATACCGTATTTAAGCCAATTGTTAAGTATTTTAAAAACTTAGATTATAATAAAGATGAGAATAGTTGAGTAGAAATGTGATTGTAGCGTTCAAGTAATGCCAATTACAAACTATCCTGAAAATAGTACTTTATACAATCCTACTTGGGAAGATTCTGGTGTATTTACATTAATTTATAAAATTGATGTAGATGGTACTGAAACTCTTGTAGATAAACATTCAGCTGTACACATTATTAATGGAAAATAGCAACGTGAGGTTTATGATTTAACCTTAGCTGATGGTAGATATAAAGTACTATCGTTTATAGTTCCTACAAAACAATATCTTGTTAAGAAATTAGGTATGGAAGATGGATTTGATGATTTAGAATATTAGGAAAAACATAAAGATGATCCTGAAAATCTAATTTCTAATGAACTTGAAATAATTGTAGCTGCTGATGAAAAATCACGTACATTATTCAGTTTTACAGGCAGAAAACCTAATCCATCTCCATATAGAAGCTCAGGTTTATATTACTGGATGGAGATTACCGATATTAATGATTTACTTGATGAAATAAATTCAAGAGACATCGTTGATGGTTATCTCTATGGCACTAATATTAAAGTTATTGAAGAAGATTACTTTCAATATTGTAACCTTTATAAATGCTTTATAAATAAAGCTAGTGATTTGTTCGATTAGTATAAAGGATGTTCTAATAATAGTTATAATATATGTAATAATTCTTCACTTAATGAAACGAAGTGTAAAAGCAATGTAGACCAAACTCAAATCTAGATTCGTGATTATTTATGGATGGTGATTAATGCAATTAAGTACGCTTTAGAATGTAACGATTATGTAACCGCTAATAAACTACTTAATTGTATAAGCACCTGCAATGGGATTTGCAATAATGAAACTTCAAATAAAAAACAGTCAGACTGTGGATGCTCTTAAATAGTAGGTAATAGCAGAAGTTAAACATTATTGCAAGTTATTAAATAATGGATACTAGGATTTTTGCTATTAGGATACTATGAATAAGATACTTAAAATTGAATTAGATAATAGTTTATAAGTTCTATTAAATTATAACTATGATAGAATACGAAAAAATAAATTTAAATTAGCAATCTAAAAAAGATTGTTCTTGTAATAAGAAGATAGATATTAAGAATAATTGTGCAACACCACAATGTTTTAAAGTAGATAACTATTTTTCAGAGCTTGTTCATAATTGGGAAAAAGAAGCTGCTAGATACAATTTAGGTATTCAAGAACTCGAAGGTATTGAATACGTAACTGAAAATAATAATGGTGAAATTCTTACTAAAGTTATTTTCAAATACAGAAAAGGTCACGAATTATTTACTCGTGAATTTTATTGCGCTCCTATTGGTCCTCAAGGTAAGCCTGGTAAAGATGGCCGTGATGGCGATATAGGTCCACAAGGTCTTAAAGGAGACAAAGGTGATCCTGGTGTATCACCAACATTAGGTATAGTTAAACTTACTTGGATAAATAAATGTTCAGACGAAGAAGCTTATTTTGAACAAGTATGTGATACTAATGTTTGGAATTTAATCCTTAAGCTATAGAAACCAGATAGTATTACAGAGTTAGAAAATATTATTACTCAAATAAATAATAATTTAGTAGAGCATTATGTAACCAAAGATTCTCTACCTGATTTTTCATAGTTTGTAACAAAGTCTGAAAACCGTATCCATTTAGATTATACAGGTTCAACATTAAGTTTAATTAAAAACGGAATTCTTGAAGATAGTGTTGAAATTCCTAGACAAAATCAAGAATATACACTACAAATTGCCAGTGATAATATATTAGGTGGTATTAAAACTGGATATTCTACAGATGAAACTGCTAGAAATTATCCTGTTAATGTCGATGGTGCAGGTAGAGCTTATGTAAAAGTTCCTTGGACTGATACAGTATCTGATGATTTCAATATCTATAATTGGAAAGAGGTTATTTAGAATTGGTAGAATTCTGCATTAAGTTCTATAAGAACTGCATTAGATCAAGCAAAGAATGATGTAAATGCATTGAAAAATTGGAGAGTTGTAGTTACTGATGACAACAATACTGTAATAACAAACATAGATCCAAATTCTGTAATTACAGCTCTTAAAAATGAAGAAACTGGTGTTATTTCTGGGTTAGTAATGAATACTCTAGAAGCACAAAATTCTTTAGTTTTAGTAAAAGGAGAAAACGGGGCTTCTTTTATACAAGCGTTAGGCGAAAATGATAGCACTACGGCTATTACTTCTGATCACATTATTTTAAAAGGCAAAACTATTGCTGATTCTATCCATGCTGAAGATATTACACTTACTGGAAAAATAACTGCACAAAATGCAGAAATTAACGGCGATGCGATGCTTTCAACGTTATTATTGAATGAAGGTAGCTACTTTGAAAATGAAGCTGAAATAGTTCTTAAAAACGAACCATATCATAAGATAATAATTGTAGTTACTTAGGATACAGCAACTGTTTTACAACCTCAAGATTGTAATCTCCAATATATAGTTAATGGAGAATAGACTATTATAAGTCAAGCTTTAACTTTAAATACTTATTCAACGTATTTGCTAATTAAAACTAATACAAATTGGCGTGTAACTAAACTAGATTTAGAAAAAAGTGAAATTAGTCCTGAAGACCCAGATACACCTTTCGAAGAAATAAAATATTCTAAACCTATATTAATATCTTCTAGTAGTATGAATTATGCTGAAATAACAACTGATGTTGTTACAAGCAGTTTAAATAATAATTGGGAACCTAAAGACGAAGATAACGCTCCAGATTGGAAAGATGTTTACTATGTATGTTTAACTACACGAGGTAATAGCTTATAGTATAAAAAATTTAGATCTGCAGCAGCTTAGGTTGTTGATCCAAATTCAGAATCGATGCTTACTATTTATTATCCATGGCAAAAATTAGAAGGAAATACAATAAAAGTAAAAGCAACGAAATCTCTACGTGGAGATACTTCTGAAACATTAAATTCTTATGATTATAGTTTTAATGGGGAAGATGGAAACGCTATATAGTGGGAAAATGGTTATCCATGGCGTTGTGCGGATTTAGGCTCGTCTATAAAACTACAAGATATATTTGACAATATTCCATCCGAATCAGTTAAAATTGCAATATATAGACAATATACTGTAACTAAATCAATACCTAAAACGAAAGCTTCAGCATTATCTAGTGGAATCATAGTTGGTTTGGCAGATCGCAATGTGTTAGGTGAAGTTACTGAGGGTGTTGTCTATAACATATCTGGGAAAAATTATCAATTAACATTTGAAGGAGAAAAATATAATGTTGCTGCAACAACTGCTGCACAAAATTTAAGTGACATTAAAGTTCAAGAAGCACAAATAAATCCATAAATAAACTATGAAAAATTGTAATTGTAAAGAAACAGAAATAACAACTTAGTGCAAACCAAATCCTTGTGACTTTGTTTACAAAATGCCAGTAGACGAATGCACGAATAGAGTTGTATATTATATAACATTGGCATCTGCTGTTCTTATGAGTTGTGACAGTGAAGAAACTGTAGAACACGTCTTAAACTAGATTCGTAATGATTTAGAAAATTTAAATTATATTACTAATGATGATGCTTAGCAAGCATTAATTGAAAAAGTTACCAACTATCTTAAAACACATTTAACTGACTTTTCTGAATTAGAAACTTATATAAATGGTCTAATTACTGAATATTTTAATAATATAGATTTTGATGGATTAAGTACTTTATTTGAAAGATTATTTGCTGATTGGAAAGATCATTTAGATGAACTACTTGAGAGTATTGGTCAAGGTATATCTCGTGAAGAACTAAATGGTATTTTAAGTGAGTATGCAAAAACAGTAAAAATTAATGGCATAGCTCATAATGCAGTTAACGGAATCGTTGACTTAGGCAATATCGGTGGTGGAGAAAATATTAACCTACGTTTAGAATTTGAAGAAAGTTTAGTTCCAAGTCAAGATGAAACTATAAGCATTCCAATAAATATATAGACAAAAGGTATTAATTTCGTTGAACAATTACCAAATTCTTTGTCTAAAAATACTTTATATGCAAAGTATCATACTAATTATGAATACGGTTTTACAAAAAAATACAACTATTTAAAATCAGATGTTGTAGATCTTTTGTTTGTAATTGGTATTATGGATGGAAAGGAATGCGATGCAAACGGAAATCGTATATCAACTGGTATGACGAGTTCTGTTAATGATTTATTAGATAATGTAGGAAAATACGTTAGAATCGAAATTACTGAAGGTTACCATAAGTATTTTGATGATTTAAATTAGTATCAGCATATAACAGATCAGACTAGTGAATCTGAAATTTATTATTTTCCAATTCTTATAGAAACATTTATGATGGAAAAATTAAAAGAAAGATGTAACTATCATAATGTAGATGAAGTAGATATAGCAATTGTAAATGCTATAATAAATGAACTGTTAGATAAGCGGGATTTATATATAGATTAGGTTTATTATAGTGATTCTAATAAAAATTTAAATGAGATAAATTTACGAAATAATAGTATTTATTACGATAATACACATAAGTGTTTTGTTTTATTTAATTCTACGAATGCTTATAAGTATGTCGATATAATTCCGCAAATTGTAAATGTTCTAGAATCAGCGGATATTCGAGATTTGTATTTTCTGATTAGTGTTGGATTATAGCCACAATTAGTAATCACTAATCCATATACTAATATTTCAAATATCTACATTCCGTTAAATATTGCATATGGGGACTTAATTACAGGATCTGTTGTATGGGACAAAACGATATATTAGGCAGAATTTAAATAGGATGGTGAAGAAACATTGTTTAATTTGTATACAATAAGTCTAAATACAGGGCAAAAATGTACTACAGGCAGTGCATAGCCACAGTGTTCTGATATAGATAATGAACCGATTATTCACATAAATCCTAATCATTAATTATTAATCTTAAAGACCTATTTAATAGTTTAACTCAAATTATAGTTAATACTATTGGTTTAAAAATAGGATATATGATCTTAACTTTATAAAATACTAACAATGAGCTTTAAAAATATATTTCGAAGCTTTGTACAAATAACTCGCAATACAATAGACATTGCTTTTATTAAAGAAGAGTTATAGATACTTAAGAACAAATTTCAGGGTTCATCATCAGCGGTTCCACCTGATATTAGAAATGAACTTAATAATATTACAAACTAGATTAATAATGTCAACACAAGAATTGACAATATATAGATAGAAGGGAGTGTATTAACTCGTGAAGATTTTAATAGGATTTGTACATGACACAACAAGAATTAATAAATTTATGGGATAAAACTTCTGAGAAATATGAGAACTTAGTAAAAAGCGAAAATTATAGAGTCTTGCGTAAAAACATTCTATTTTCAGAATAGGTTACAGAAGAGAATATGAATTATGTAATTTATAATGATTTTGAGATAGAAGACGACTTTACAATGCCTGCAAATTGTACTTTATTTTTTTGTAACGGTAAATTATCAGGAGTTTTAAGAGGTAATCGAACTTTTATACAAGCTAGACCTATTCAAATATTTGATGAAAATATTATAATGGAAGGTACATTCATTAATGATGTTGCTTATCCAGAATGGTGGGGAGCTGTAGCTGAAGTTAAAGATACAGGTTCTGATTTAGAAGAGCACAACTTTACAAATTCTCGTGCTGCTATTTAGGCAGCTTTAGATTCTCCTTTCTATGAAATACATTTTTTACCAGGAATGTATTATGTAGCGGATGCTGTTGATAGACCTAATCATGATCGTGCTTTATTATATATGGATAGAGCTAAAGTTTTAAAGTTAGCAGGTGAAGGAGGATATTATAAAGTTTTTCGTTATGGTAGTACTACAGTAATTTGGACAGATTAGAATGAAAATCTATTAATGCTTTATATATTAAGTGATAAATTTACATTTGAGTATAGTCCAAACACTACTGGTGCTAATTATACTACTGTAATCGATGGAGGCATGTTCAATATAGTAAGATGCCCGGAATATAATAAAGCTGCAATATTACTTTGTCCTAGAAGTAGATCTGATATTAGATTACATACATCATTAAACGGTGTGATTGGAGGAGTACATAGTACAAATCCAAACAATTGGAATAAAACCGGATATTATGAATTGCATGTACCTACAAAATAGGAAATTAACAATGGATATAAAGGTTATGGTATACGTATAAAAGAAAATACTAGTGAACCTGAGACTATGTGGAAAAAGGATGATGAACGTGGTCTTATTGGTACTAGGGGTACATTCTTTTTAGGTAAAATTGATTGTAAGGTATATGGATTTGGACACGGTTTTTGCTGTGATTATGATGATGTTAGAGCTAATGTAACAAGCCTTGATTTAAGTGGATATTTTGACAATTGTCTTAGATATATTTATGCACCATCTTAGGCATTCGGAGGTGGAAGTATTACTCCGATAATACAAACAAGACAAATCAATAGTCAAAAAGGTTTCTCAGAGGCTGTTATTTAGGGTGATTTAGAAGGATGCTATCTTAATCCTTTTATTTGGGATATTGATAATATAAATATATTAAATATAAAACCTAGCAAAAATATAAGTTTTGGTAATAGAATATTACCATTATTAAACGATCCTTATAATAATAGTGGCTTACAAAGAATATTTCCTAGAAATAGGATATGGGATGAAACCGCTAATCATGAAGAACCTACATTTGAAAGTAATACTGATTGGGATACAAATGTATTAGCAGCTGCTGCAATAATCGCATCTGGAGACTATGCTACAGCTGGAAGTTTTGGTAAATATGATAAAAACGCTTTATCTGCTTCAAATGCTAATAATTCTACCTTTGATTATATACATACTATTGATAATGATTTATTATCTTTAGATTCTGTAGAAAATGGATATACGATAAATACTTATTATAGTGATAATTTTAAACCTCTGACTGGTAATGATAGTATTGTTGTACCTAACACGAGTCCATTTGATAAAAACGGAATGGTATTCAAATGGAATGATACTTCAACTAATGGTGGGGAACTTAAAGTGGAAATACAATTTCCAAGTAATTCCCAAAAAAAATTATAGTTTTTAGCTATACATTTAAAAGGTGTTAAATATACTTATTTCGAAAATCTAAAATTAGATTTAGAATATGAAAAAATAGATACAAATGGACACCGTTGGCATGAAATATTATTTAACGGTAGTTATACATAGTTAAGTAGGAAAAATGGAGCAGGACTTTGGGATATAATTTTACCATTCTTTTTTAGACCTAATATATTTAATTCGACTACTGGGACGTATGATTAGATTAGTTCAGGACGTAGAGTAAAATGTATAACATTAACTTTTTCTAATCTAAAACAAACCGTAGACATTAGTTCTAGTCCAAAGGAAACCTTTAAATTTAGCATAGAAGGTCAATTTAATAAAAGATATAATAAACAAGTATTTACATCTGATGGGGGTGCTTTAGGTAAAGATATAACTAGATTAGGAAGTCCATACATACTCGGAACTAAGGTTTATAATAAAATTAGTGAATTACCTTCAAATGCATCATTAGGTGCTATAGGGTTGATTACTGTATCAAACAATCTTGCTTATCCTATAATTAAGACTTCACAAGGATGGATACTTTAGTACCTAATTAATACTACACAAGGTTTAAGTACATTAAATGCAAGCATAGGACCTCTAACAAAAGGTTAGTCTGCATTTGATACTACTTTAAATATACCTGTTTGGTGGAATGGTACAGGTTGGATAGGCACTTCCGAAGATTCTTTGACTACAACACAAATAAATAATATTTGCTCATGAAGTATCAAGAGTTATATGACATTTGGTAGAATATTAGCGCAAAGTTTGTTAGAAAAGAAGATACTCCTTAGATTTATAAAATATCTTCAGAAAACTTTTCGATAATAAATAATGCTGCTTCAAATCAGGAATTTGTCCAAGGTACTTTAAATAGTATATGTACTAATTTAAAGAATGCAGCTGATAAATCAATAATTGTACAAGATGGAAATAAATAGATAACGGCAACTATAGTAAATAATACTACTAACAAGTTAACCATATACATACCAAAAGATACTGGATATGATATTTACGAATTTACATACGCTTCAAGTAATTGGTCTGTTACTAAAACAGAAAAAATGTTTGCCGAAAATAATGATGTATATACTAAATCAGAAGCTGATAATAAATTCTAGACTATTAACGAAATTGCTAATATTTCAATAACTTAGAATACTGCAAGTGGAGCTAATAACGTAATAACCATTACTGAGACAAATGGTACAACTACAACACTTAATGTTAAAAACGGAAATGATGGCGTTTCATTAAATCAAACTACTTTAGTAAACAATTTAACAGACGGTGGAAGTACCAATGTGTTATCTGCAGAAATGGGTAAAGTTCTAAATGAAAAATTTGGAGACTGTGATAAAACGTTATAGCCTGAATTAACGCTTTCGACTAGTTACGTGAATAGTTCAGGAGCAATAGCGTCAAGTATTCAAGGTGGTGTTGTAAAATTTTATAAAGTTAGCGGTGGAACTATATCTGTTAATATCACAAAAACAAATAATACAGCAACTCAAATTTTATCTTTTGCTGAAAGTATAGATTAGATTACTGGGTTAATTCCTGCTAATAGTGATAAAGGTGATACTAATACGTATACTACAACTCTTACAGATTATACTGGTAAATATCTTGTAGTTAGTTCTGTATCTACTTCTACTGACACTTTAATAGAACATTTACCAAATTACATTGAAGAAATAAAAGATGCAACTAATTCTATATTAAATGAATTTACGTATTCTAAAGTGTATACTGAAGACGATTGTGTAATTCCAGGATATTATGTTAATTGTATCGATGGGAAAGCTTATACTAGTTCAAGTAATGTTGCTATAAGTAACTTTTTACCTACAGAAAATATTAAATCTTTAACATTAAGTACAAGTTTTTCTGGCACAGGTGTCGGTATGGCATTTTACAATGCGAGTAAAACTTTTATTTCTGGTATAAAATATTCAAATCAAAATAATTATCTGTACATTATTCCTGAAGAAGCTAAATATTTTAGGTATTACACAAAAGATAATAACACAATAGAAATTAAACTTGCTGCATCAGGAATAGACGGATTTCGTATTAAGTAGAACCGAGTATAGGATCAAATAAATTCTTTATAGAATGATACTAAAGAAAAACATGTTTTAATAATCGGTAATTCCTTTACAGAACATTCCTGTTCATATTTACAAAGTATATGTAATAACTTAGGTGTAAATAATGTTTCTTTATAGTATATTTATACATCAAGTGCTTCTTTACAACATTATGCTACACACCTTAACGATTCTTACGCATTAAAATCTGGAGTAAATTCTGGAACTTTATTTGGTAATGGAACGCTTACAGAAATAATTACTTAGCCGTGGGATATAATAGTATTTTAGCAATTATCTAGTGATAGTGCTGACTATAGTACTTATTAGCCCTATATACTAATGCTTATAAATAAAGTTCATGAATGTTGTACTAACAGAAACGTTAAATTATATTTTAATATGACGTGGCCATATCCTACACAATCTGAAATGTGGGAAGGTATACGCAATGTTAATAGAAAATTACAATAGGATCTTAGATTAACGATAATTGGTAGTGGCACAGCTGTTGAAAATATTAGATCACTTACTAGTAATAGTTACACTTATGATAATAAACATTTATCAGTCGGTGTTGGTAGGTATGTTGCAGCATGTGCTCTATACACAGCTTTGATTTATCCTTTTACTGGAATTTCTATATATAACGATAATTCAGAAATTGATATTTCTGGAATAACTGATGGTTCTTAGAATAATGGTGAATCAGTAACGACTGCTAATCGAATTTAGTGTTAGAAAGCCGCCGTATATGGAGTTATCTATCCTTGGGAAATTACTAATATTGCAGACGTTTAACATAAATAAAATTTACCAATCTAAAATTTAATATAAAACAATTATTTTTATACTGTGTTGAAGATTTAATAATTAGCTTTATTAGATTTCAACACAGTATGTTTCAAGTTTATAATATAAAATATTGTATTTTTTAAAAATGTTTAAGAATTGTTTGTATTATTAAATAAAGATGACTAAATTTATACTAAATAGATAGATAATAAGTATTTAAAAATAATACAACCTCTAAGGTTTATTTTAGATAATCTTTTATTATGATAAGATTTAAAGGATTCGTTAGAATCTAATCGTGTTTAATTTTTAAAACTTTAATTTTTATAGATGATACAAAAGTATTCAGCTTTCCAGAAAACGGTAATAATGATCTTGCAACCTTGCTAGCCTTAAGCGGTAATCGTGGCTGGGGCGGTATGAGTGGCTGGGGTGGTGGCCTTATTGGTTTTATCCTTGGTGCTCTTGTCAACAACAATGGCAATGGTTTGTTTGGTGGTGGAAATAATAACACAAATGATTTAATTATGTAGGCTATTACTAGTAAAGGCGAGTTGTAGCAGCAATCCATTAATCAACTCGCTAGCATTTTGAATGCTGATTATAATCAACTTAATACTGCTATTACTGCTGTTAGTACTCAGCTTTGCAATATGTCTACTCAATTAGGTATGACTCCACTTCAGATTATTAACGCTATGCAGCAAGGCAATATGGCACTTCAATAGCAGCTTTGCCAAGGTTTCTCTAGTGTAAATACTACATTGGCAATGAATGCTAAAGATGATGCTTTAAACATTTGTAATCAAACAAATACTTTACTTAACAAGATTGATTAGGTTGAAGATGCTCGTAAAGATCGTGAAATCACAGCATTGACTGCTAAGGTTGCTCAATTAGAATCATAGAACTTTACTACTGCAGCTTTAAGTTAGGCATTGGCTCCTGTTATGGGTTCACTTGTTAATTTAACTAATGAAGTTGAATCTATTAAGAGATGTCAGCCACCTACAATCACTTTACCTAACAATCAATTTACTGCTGTTCCCACTTTGATAGCTAACGCAGGTGCAGATTTTATTGCCAGTTATTGGGCCAATCGGCTATCTGGCGCAACAACTACAGATACGCCAACTACTGGAGCATAATATGTTTTCTAATTTAAGACAAGGGAATTCCGTATATGTTTTAGAGCAAACTGATCACCTAACTCTAAAGGTAGGCAAAATCATTGACAATAAACCAAACTATGCGGGGACAATGGATATGAAGGTGAAGGTAGATGATAAGGAGTATGAATTAAACAAATTACCCTATAATCAAAATATTGCTAATAGTGGATCTTTAATTATTACTGAGAATAAGAATGATGCTTTAAATGAAGTACGTAAAATAAAAGCTAATTCTGAAAACATTGTTAACAACTTTGATTATTATAAATAGAATATTGAAGATTGTGATGCTATTTTAAAAGAATATGATTCTGCTTATGCAAAAGAACAAAAGCAACAAGAAGAAATTAATGATTTAAAATAGCAAAATGAAGAATTAAAGAGCTAGATTAGTAATATGGCATAGTCATTGTCTAATATTGAAAAGCTCTTGTCTAATAAAAATAATATTTAAAATATGGGATACTTAGTAGAACAATATCGTAAAAATGATGAATACTTGATGCAAAAATTGCATGAGGCCAAGACGCTTCTATGTGAAGTTATGGAGGAGCTTGAAAATGCAGAAGATCTTGAAATGAATGAACGTAGAAACTACCGTATAAATCGTAAATCAAATTACAGAGGAAGATTTGATTATTAATAATTTTAGGGAGGGAGATTGCTCTCCCTCCTTTTTATTTTCTTTATTGATATGGATTTAACTTAGTTTGATATTATGCCTGCTGAAATGATTAACTATTTAAGATATAACGGTCCTCATTTCAGCAAATCTTTAGCTCAATTTGCTATAGGCAAAATGAAAAAAGATGGTAAAAAACTTCAAGCGATTTCTGAAGAATAGATGGAAACTATTTTAAAGAATGCTCAAGTAGAGATAGAAAATGATATATTATATGATGCTTTGTATGTAATCAATATGGCAAAAGCTGATTTTTTTGGATCAAGTATTACTACAGATAACGCTTTAGCCAAATTTGTTAAAGACTATTTAGATGATGAAGATGGATACGATGGTATTGCGTTTAATAGATTCTTAGCAGATTGTGCAAGAAAGGGTGTTGTTATAAGATGGGATAAAATGATATGATTTACATCAATATTCAAAATAAGTGGCAATGTTATTTTTTCTTGAACAAAAAAGAATTACTTTTGATGTTAAACACATTAAAGAATATTAAAGTATCTGAAAAAAGTATAAACGAAGCTATAGAAATCATGAACTCTATAAATTCTGGAGTAACTAATTCAAACTTAAAAAGAAGAACTTCCGTAGTAGGTATAAGTGATGTAACTAGTACGGGTCAATGGTTTGATACTTTAGTACACGAATTGAAACATGTATAGTCTCATATTTGTGAATACTATAATGTTTCAGAGCGCAGTGAAGAAGCTGCTTATTTAATTGGATATTTGATACGGTAGATTATTAATAAAATTAAACGATTATGAAAGACTATTTTTGGAATTTTGTTTTAACAAGCTGTGTTGCAGCAATCGCAGGTATTTTTGCTTTTTTGCTAGGTAATACAGCAGGTTTGCTTGGAGCTAGTATCTTTAGTGGAATTTTTACAGGTACGTCGATTGCTCTAAGTTATTTCTTTGGCCGTTTTATGTACGGTGAATCTTGGACTAAGGAGACAAGTATACGACTCTTAGTAATGCTTATTGGTGGTATTGTCTTTGGAGGTCTTGGCGGCTGGTTAATTTCAATAGGCTAATGCAAAAAGATAAGATATTACATTTTCTAGCTTGTGCAGTATTGACTTTTTTAACTATGAGTTTATTTTTTATAGTTAATTCTCCCTATTCTTATGCTGCACTTTCTGGAATCCTAGTATCTACTGCTGCAGCCTGGGGAAAAGAATACGGCGATAAGGTTAATCCTAATAATAAATGGGATTGGTATGACGTATTTGCAGATTCTATTGGTACAATAACAGGATTAATTATCGGAAGTATATTATGGCTGATATAAAAATACTAATTGACAATGGTCACGGAAATAAGGACTATACAAAAGGTAAAGCGAGTCCAATAGTAACGGATATAACCGATGAGACTATTTATAAATAGCGTTTTAGAGAAGGGACTTTCAACCGATTAGTAGCAAAGAAAATTGTTGACCAGTTAAAAGCGTTACATTATGACGCAGAATTACTAGTTCCTGAAGATCAAGACATTAGTTTAGCCAGCAGAGTTAATCGAGTTAACAATTGGTGTAAAAAACTTGGAGCTGGAAATGTAATACTTGTAAGTATTCATGCTAATGCCTTAGGACTTGGAAATGAATGGTTTCCTAAAGCTAATTATTGGACAGTATGGACTACTGTTGGTAAAACTAATTCCGACAAATTAGCAGATTGTCTTTGGGAAGCTTGTAAAAATGAAATGCCCGATAAAAAGTTCGGCAAAGATACAAAAGATGGAGATGTAGATTACGAAAGTAATTTCTATATCATTAAAAAAAGCTTATGTCCTGCAGTATTAACTGAGAACTTTTTTTATACTTGTAGAGAAAATTTAGATTTTCTCACAACAGATGAAGGTAGATAGAAAATTGCTGATGGACATGTAAAAGGGATTATAAATTATTTAAAATCCCGGAAATGAGATATTTAATGTTAATAAGAACTAATGATTTATGGATGATTTAAACAATTGGGAAGACGATTTGCTGGAAAACGATGATCCACAAATTGAAGAACACGAGGAAGAGCCTTAGGAAGAATCTTATGAGTACTCTGAATAGGAAGATGATTCTGGTGATGTGCTCGATTACTTTCTAAGAAGTAAAGGTATAAATCCAGATTCAGTTAAATTTGAAACTGAAAATGGATATGAAGAAGTTCCTTTTAATGAACTATCATTAGAGGATTAGATGTCAATCTTGAATGATCGTGATGATTCAGCAGATTTGGACGATTCTGAAATTAATCTTCTAAATGCGATGCGTACCAATAATTGGTCAGTTGATGATTATAATAATTATATTGCGCAACAGGCTATTTAGAATTATTTACAGAATCAAGGGTCTAATGAACCTGTTTATAATATTGACGATTATTCAGATGAAGAATTATTTGTATATGATCTTCGATCGAAGATTCCTAATATCACTGAAGACGAAGCTGTAGAAGAACTTACTAATGCTAAAAATAATGAGGAGTTGTTCCAAAAGAAAGTTGAAGCATTACGTAGTGAATATAAAGCTAAAGAAGATGAAGAACGAACTTAGTATGAGGAATAGGCTCGAGAAGCTCAAGAACAACAGATGAATCAATTTAAAGATACAATACTTAATACTATTGAACAAAATAGAGATATTGATCTTGGAGGCATTCCTATGGAAATGTCTGATGAAGATATGAATACTGTTGCTAGCTTTATTCTTGATTCTGATGCAGCAGGTGTAAGACATATAGCAAAAGCATTGAATGACCCTAATGCGATTTTCTAGATGGCTTGGTGGTTAACTAGAGGTCAAGATGCTTTTAGAGAGTTAAATAATTATTATAAACAACAAATTACCGAGGTTGCTAGAAACAATTACAACCGAGGTGTAGAAGATGCAAAAAGTGGTAACGTCAATTCTGCAAAGGCAGTCGTAAGGAAACCACGTAAATCAAATAAAGCACCAAAAACAGATGGTGATTTATATGACAGTTTAATTTAATAAAGATTTTAAGTTTATGATCGTAGCAAATTTCATAACAAAAAGACCAACAATGAGTGAATTTCGCTCCATTAGTTAGTGATAACTAATTGCAAATTTCGTGAATTACTGGGAGCCCTTCAATTAAAATTGGGGTAATCAGTAGCCAAGCTTAGGAAGTGTGTAAAAGTACTAAGAAGGTTCAACGACTAATGAATGAGTAACACAAACAATATTTCGACACGAGCGCGAAACATCTTATTTTAAGATGATGATATAGTCTGAACTAATGTGATGATAAAACATTAGAAGTGTTAGATAAAGAACTAATACGGTAACAAAATTGGAAACAAGAACTTATGAAGATTTCTATAAGTTCCTTGGTACTCGCCCAGAAAGATTGGGTATTGTAAGTAGAATGTATCCTGAGCTTACAGCAGGTTATCTTACTGAAGCTCTTAGAAATGTCTTCTATCGTGATTTGAAGAAGGCTGATAAGTTCCAGTCAATTGATGGTATGACTTTTGAATGGGAGGTTGAAACAAATTACATTAAACGTATAGAACTTGCTGCAACACCTGAAGGTGATGGTTGCAATGGCACTTCTATTATGTTTGCTTTCAAAGAGCGTTATTTTGAAAAATATGATACTTTTCGTATGGATAATACCTTTGAACAGTTCCAAGTAATTGCTAGACCTATCCGTAGAGCTGATAACTATTGGATTTGTGAATGTCGATACATTACTACTGATTTAAAGAATGGTATTGACCCCACAGAATATTCTGTTGGTGATACTGCTCGCTTTATAGCAAATTATATGCCCGAATTACACGAAGAGGGTGACCCTTAGACTTTATGGTCCTTTTACATTGCTCTCTTCCGCTGATGCTACGACAGCGAAAAATTAAAAAAATATTTCTAATTGCTGGGAACTCTTTTTTAAGACAATCAGCAGCCAAGCCTTAGATAATACAAACTCATTGAGAAGTACTAAGGAAGGTTCAACGACTAGTCTGAAAGACGTAGGAGAAATAAACTCCGAAATGGAATAAATCTAAAATTTAAATACAAAATGAAATATATAGTATATCAAACAGTCTGTAAAATTAATAATAAAATTTATATAGGAGTACATGGTACGGAGCAGGATGATTTTGACGGTTATATCGGAAATGGTGTATCAATATATAGACCTACAACTTATATGAATCCTAAAACTCCTTTTCAATCCGCAGTTAAAAAATACGGAGTTAAAAATTTTGTTAGAACTACAATAAAAGAATTTGAAAATGAAAAAGATGCATATAAGCTTGAAGAAGAATTAGTAAATAAAGAATTTTTACAAAGAGAGGATGTATATAATCTAGCGTTAGGAGGAAGACTTCCTGATTGTGCTAATCCAAGAAAAGCTGTTTATATGTATGATTTAGATGGAAATTTTGTAAGAGAGTTTGATAGTGTGAATTCTGCAGGCCGATTTTTAAATCCTTCAGCAAAAGGTGGAGGTCATTTACCTAGGGCAATTAAAGAAGGACATCAATTTTTAGGCTATTAGTTTTCTTACGAAAAAGTTCCCTTTATGAAGAAATTAAAACATAGAAATATGGGAACTGTTGACAAACCTTATGTTGGAGGTAAAGTTGGTAGATTTGATGATGATGGAAATCTTCTTGAAGAATTTAATACAATGACTGACTGTGTAAAAGCTGGTTATAAAAATGCTAAGTTAGTAGCACAAGGAAAACGAGAACATTGTAAAGGATTTGTATTTAAATATTTAGATTAAGATATAGTCTGATCTTTATGGTGACATAAAGCTAACATTAATGTATGTAAAATATTAGAGTAATATTGAGAAACATCGTGGTTATATTGGTACACATCGTTGTGATGATACCTATTCTGCACTTTATAAAGCAACGGAGACTCAATTTATCTCTATCGGCAAAGGTGACGGTAACGGCAAGCTTCTAAGTGAGACCATTTACAAGATGGATACAGTTGAGAAAAACTTGTTAAAGAACTTCCTTGAGGTTCGTAACCGTGCTCTCCTATTCGGTAAGAGCAATGTTGATAAGAATGGTAAAGCGACTATTGTAGATCCTAACACTAATCGTCCTATTTATATGTACGATGGTTTAATTCCTCAGGTTGAACGCTATGCTAGCAAGTATATTTACAGCGAGTTGACTGTTGATGCTATGCAGACAGCTATTGGTATGATGAATCAGAAGGCTGAGAAGCCTACAGGCAACAAGTACGCCTTTATTTGCAACGAAAAGGCTTGGATGGATATCCAAAACAAACTTGGTGCTTGGCTTGCTAACTATAAACCAGATGGTACATACCTATGGTCTAAGGAAGCTAATGGTTACCTTAATGTAGGCGCTACTTATAATTCTTACAATTTTGCAGGTAATACAATTTCGTTCATCGTTGATAGAACGTTTACTCGTGAGTTTGGTAGCGAGAAGGGTTTTGCAATGATGATTGACTTGACTAGCGATAGTACTAGTGGTAATCCTGCTGTTGCAATGTTCACTCTTAAAGGCGGTGACTTTATGTATAATAAGATTGCTGGTGTAGGCGGTCTTGATGGTCTAAGCAGTGGTGTAGTTTCAAGTACTGTAGCAGGTTCTAAGTTAGTTAACTGGGGCTATGCTTCAATCGCTGTATTTAATCCTTACAGAAGTTTTGTATTAAAATAGAGCTGATAAATATTGAATGCAATCCAAATCATATGAGAAAGTATTGTAATTCTGGATGGATTTATCACAAAACGTATAAAATAACAAACTGTGAGGCTTCTAATGGTGACATTAGTAGCAAATCGGGTGAAATCGGGGAACCTCCAGAAGTGGACAATCCCGTAGGAAGTATCGGAAGTGTATAAAAGTACGATAAACCTCTAACGACTAATAGGTGAGTAGCACAAACAATAATCCTAACACGAGTGCCCGACACCTCAATGAGGTGATGATATAGTCTGAACTACAGATATAACTTAAATAAGAAACTGTAGAATATAAGGATAAAGAGCCTTATAGGTAACATTTGACAGGAGCTTTATACTACGCGAAGCTTAATACTACACGCTTAGTTTAAGTATGTACATTTAAGTATATACGGTATTTAACTTTAAATTTAGTAGGGAGTTAATTCTCCCTACTAAATATTTTAATATGGATTAATGATTATGGATAAAAATATTATTGTTTTGAGAAGTGTCTATGGCAAGGTTATAGATAAATATATTCTTGGTGTAGCAAAAGACCCTATCACAGGACGATACCCAGACTGTGTTCGCAGGGTAAATAGTATGGGTGATATGATTTTGTCTGATAAAGACAGAAATTCTGGAGAAGTTTTAATTCCAGAAACTCAAGTATTTGAGGTAAAAGATGGAACAACATTAAACCTAGAAGATCCCTGGGAAAAAGCAGAATGGGAATGTATTAAACATTCATCAATCATTGCCCTATCTAGAGATGCCCGAGATTCAAAAGGTAATCTTCTTATTGACGGTGAAGATGCACGTGGTAAGATGAACGCACGTTATGGTTTGGCTGAACTATACGTTGAGGCTCCTGAGCTTGAAAGTGTTAAACGTATTAGTACTCGTCAACTTCGTCATAAAGCAGAAGCTTATATCTTTGATGATGAAAAAGGTGCTATGGGACGTGTATTCCATGCACGTTTACTTGGTAAAGATATGAAAGCTGCACCAGATTCTGAAGTTACTGAATACTTACTAGATATTGCACAACGTGATCCTCAAAGAATTATTGATGTATACGCTGGTTCAGATACTGGTATCCGTTTGCTTATTATTGAAGCCCGAGAAAAGCACGTTATTAATATCAAAAACAAGGTTTACGTTTATGCAGATGATATAGTTCTTGGAATTACTGAAGATGCAGTTCTAGCTTATCTAAAAGATCCTAAAAATAAGAAGATACTCGAACTCATTAAGAGAGATACTTATCCTGAACTCGAAGCAGCTAAAGAAGATAGTAATAAAAAGACTAAAAATAAAGAATAAAATATATGACTACTGCTCGTAAATTATTACTAGGAGCATTGACAGAGTTAAATAAAGTTCAGGCTCCTAGTCTACTCCTTGAAGATTATAATCACTTTATAAATAAGGCAATTAGTCAATATATTAATATGAGTTATAATGTCTACGATTCAAGTCAATAGACATCGGATAACTTAAGAGTTTTAAAAGCAACTCAACCTTTAAAGCCAAGACGAGTAGACACAAAGGTTTACGGTGGTTATGGTTCAAATTACGAAAATATATGGGAAGTAGAATTACCTCCCGACTATTATCACATTCTAAACTGTTTAGTTGTATTTAAAGTGAAAAAGAAATACGATTGTTATGATAATGGAAGTACTGTAGAATTTGGAGCTTCTAGATTAACGTCAGATATGTGGTCTCAAATTGTAAATAATGTTTATATGAGGCCTTCTTATAAAAGACCATATTTCTTTATTCATAATGTGAATACAATGACAGAAGATGGTACCTATGAGCTTCCAACTAATGAGTATCATACTGATGAACAATCTCCATTAGGAACTGGAACAGATCCTGTAATATCTGCAGTTAAGGAAGAAAACGGATTGATTAAACTTAATCTTTCCGGGCTTTCTAGAAAATTATATGAAAGTAATAAAGTTCCATATGATTCTACAAAAGATGATCAAATTGAACGACTTCCTGGACATCGTTATGGTAATAAATCTGCAGTTAGAATGGAGATACGTTATGGAAAGGACGATTCTGTATTTGAACCAGTTTTAGTGCGAGTTGACTATTTAAAAACTCCACAATATATAAGACTTACACAAGAACAACTTGACAGCACCATTGATACATCTTAGGTACTAGAGTTTCCTGATTATGTCTGTCAAGAGATATTAAATGGGTTGGTAAAACTTGTTATGGAGAACGCAAGCGATCCAAGATTATAGACCAATATGGCGGTCAATTAGACTATTGCACCACCAGCCCAGCAATAGTAATAAACTTTAAAAAAATTTAATAATTATGTTTGATTTCACAACTACTACGTTCATTCATGATGCCGACATGATTGAAATTAATCCTGTTGGAAACGGCGATAACTCTAGCAAAGATATGCTTAGACTAGAGAATAAATTGTTTAAATATGAGGATGTTGTTGCTATTTATCGTAATCCTTATATTGCTCCTATGAACGCAAAGCTTAAGATTAACATTGCTGGTTTTAACGCCGCTGTTGCTGCAGATGATGATATTAAGAATGCTAAGCGATTCAAATTAGACTTCTATCTAAAACGTTCTGGTGACAACAATTCTTTCTATAGTAATGATTTTGTCTTTAAAGGTAAAGATTTCCATTATGAGTGGACAAACAAATAGAATACCGCTGAAAAGATTTCTAAGATGATCAATAAGATTATTCGTCTTTATGGTGATGTTTATCTAAAAGTTTCTTATGACGGCAATAACTTAATCTTTGAAAACGATAACTATGGTTGGTTTACAGAAGCACAATTGAAGGTTTATGTTCCTGAAATTTCTGATTGCTGCACCTATCATGAAGGTGGTTGGGTAACAGTTGATGAACTTACGGAATTCGATTGTTATGAGGGTGAAAATACCTGTGATACTTCTAAGCAACCTGTTTGGAAATCTGAGAAAGAGTTTATCCATGCTTATCAGGGTGTAAATGGCTTTGGTACTTATGAAGAGTTACTTAAGGATCTTCGTCTTCCTACTATGGAGAACTTCCGCTGGAAATCTCTCAACGAAAGCGAAATGCCTATTCCTGGCAACAAGTATACTCAATATACTATTCATTAGATTTCTTGCCGTGGTGTTCTTGGTGGTTCGGCTGTTGGTGAGGTAACTCATTCAAAGACTACTCATGTTTTCTTTGTTCCCGCTTGTGGTTGCGGTGCAGGTCTTGACGATGCTTTGTTACATGCAATTGAAAACATCGGTTGGAATAAAAAACTTATTACTGTTACAGGTGTTCGTTCTGGTGAAGGCGGTACATAGGGTGACATTCTTAATGATGATCCTACTCATGATCCAGCTACAATTGAAAAGTTTGAACATGATGAAACCAGAAAAGCTAGTACAGTAAATAAACCAGCTACTGATAGTTCCACAGATAATGAAGAAACTAATCCTTGATTAAAAAGCTAAAGGTGGTGGGATTCCACCACCTTTTTTATTATGGCATATAGTAAATTAGCATCAGCTATTTATAACGATATAGTTGGAGGTTTAAGAGGTTATTCTTCAACTCTAACTTTATCTTTAGAATAGTTAGAAGACGAAATAGCAGAAGAAAGACTTGCAGTAATTAAGTAGTATACATTAAAAGGGATTATTCCTAAGTAGGATTTAATGCGAACAATATCTTGTATACCTATAGATTGTAAAGATATTGAGAACTGTTCTAAATGTTAGGAAAACAACTCTTTATGGGGAGGAACTCCTACAATGCATTTCGAAATACCGATATTGTTAACTGATTTTGGAGATGTAGGTATTGAATACATAGGTTCTCCAGACCTCTAGAATCCGTTTGTTGTTTATACAAAAGCTAATAATCTACGTTATAGACGTTATAGGAAATGGGGAAATGATAAACCTTATGTGTATATAAACGTATCACCAAATGAAAACGGAATGTGTGATTGTTGGGTATTTAATGCGCCTTTTGTCAAACGTGTTACAGTAATTGGTGTATTTAAAGATGAACGTCAACTTAGTAAATTTGGATGCGAATGTGATGCAGATATGAACAATATGTCTTTCTTAGATGCAGAAATTAAGGAAAGAATAACTAAAAAGAAGATTTATTATTATAAATAGTTATTACAACCTTAGCAACCTAATAATCAAGTACCTAAATAATGGATAGTATTAAAGCAGCTTTGTGGTAGGCCAACCTTATGTATGATGTAGATCTTACAGACTCAGATAGTCTTATTGAAATTGCTTTAATCGCTTGGAATAAGATAGGTTTACATAATACAAGATTATATAGATTTGTTGTAGACGTAGATTGTGCAAACAAACAAGTAACTTTACCCTGTAATTGTGATGTAATTGAATCGGTTAATTATTTCTATGAAGATTGGAATAGAGTAACTAACGATACGCCTAATGGAGATTTTCACTCACAGTTTACAGAATCATATATTGAATCATTAAAAGAGTTTCAAGACCCTCTATACCAACGAGGTAAATATGTAAAATATGAGAGAGTTGGAGATCAACTTTTCTTTGATAAAGAATATGGTCCGATTCAAATCTTATATAAAGGACAAGAAGTTGATGATGAAGGACTACCTTATGTAAATGAGAAATAGAAAGATGCGATAGCTTGTTTTATCGCTTATATTTAGAAATTTAAAGAAGGTATGAGAACTCATAATCAGGCAATTATCTAGGAAGCACAACTCTTAAATCAAAGATGGTTGCAATTATGTGATGCAGCAAGAGTTTCTGAATACATTAATCAGAATGATATGGATAAGATTCTTGATGCAAAAGTTACATTTAATAGAAAGATATACGGAAAGTCATTTAAACCAATTAATTAATATGTATGCTCTTGGACATGCTATAAATGGACCTTAGTTATTTCTTCCGTTTAACAATAGACGTATCAAGACAGAACGTAAATACGTTAAAGAACTTGTAAAATCAGAACATAAAGAATATCTTGCTAATATGATTTTTGCAGATGCATTATAGTTAATAATAGACGATATTATAGATAATAGTAATACGTTTGATTTTAGATTAGCTAAAGGCGTAACTGCAGAAATTTATATTAAAGGATATTCGGATGAAGAATTCTTAAAACGTAGAAAACGTGGACTTTGGAAAGAAATAGATTATTTATCTACTAATTTTACAGGATATTTACCTATATTTAAATATCAAAAAGCTGGTTATACTGTAGAAAAACCTATCCATCTTGATACTAAAAGAAAAATGAAGATAGCTGAAAATGCAAATAATGGTAAATCTTATTACTGATGATTAAATATGTTGATGATTATATAGATTAGCTGCAAGAGAAATATCCTAATGTTTTAAAATCCGATATTAAAAAAATTGTAAACTTTGGATTTCGTCTTATGTTCAGATTAGTAAGGCGAGGGTTAGACGTTCAAATATAGAACAAAGATTTATGGTTTTATGTAGGTGAATTAACTTATGATGGTATTAAACATTACCATTATTATAAACGTAAGTTACTTATGAAAATCAGATATATTTTTGAACAGAAACATAACTGGGATGGATACTACCATTTAGCTGTTCCAGATAAATATTATGAGAAATTAACAAAAGTCAACCCTATTAAAAACATTAAAGTTAACAAAGTAACAATGTTTAAATGTTTAGATGCCGCAAAAGTATTTTATGACGGTATGAAGCATTTTGTCAGATTTAAAGCAATTACAGATTTAGGATATTAGTATTATAGAGAGCAAGCTACTATTAAAAATGTATAGTTGGTATATTCAAGAGAAAAAGCAATGACATTAAAAGATCTTATGATAGATAGTAAAAATTATGATATAATATGAACGCAACTAATACGTTTCAAGACGGTTTAGTAATGGACGCACATCCTCTAGCTACTCCTAATAATGTATTAACTAACTGTTTAAATGGCACTCTAATTACATATAATGGAAATGAACTAATCCTGCAAAATGATGTAGGTAATTCTAAAATTCCAATTGAAAAAGATACATATGTTTAGTTAAAAGATGGATTTGTACCTATCGGACTCAAAGAGTTTGGAGGTATACTTTATATATTTTCGGTTGATCCGAAAACCAACTATTGTGAAATCGGAACATTTCCCTCTCCAGATTATTCTAACAAAAGAGGTAAACTGATATACCGATACGAGCCTTTACACAATTATTTATCTGACATAACAGCAAATGAGTTTAAAAACCTATCTGAAGAATAGAAAATAACAACTCTTGTAAACTCCTAGTTTAATACTAAATCTCTCAACTTTGATATAGAACATCCATTAACTATAGATTGTTAGAAATCTTATGATGGGTCAATAAATCTTATATTTACAGATAATAAAAATATGCCTAGACTTATAAATACTAGATTTTCATTATATGGAGATAATGAATACGAATTAGTAGATAGGTCTGGAGATAATGATACAAATATTTATTTTGAAGAAGATTTTGAATACTCTACATCTTTACATAAGATAGTAAATAACATCGTTGACATTAAATTTGATGGAGTTTAGACTAGTGGTAATCTTAAAGTAGGAACATATACTTTTTACTTTACTCTTGCTGATGCAGATGATAATGAGTCTGATTTTGTTGGATAGTCAAGTATGGTAACTTGTCACAAAGGTAATTTAAATGATCCTTTCAGTATTGATGGAGGTCTAGAAAATGAAAATAGTTATAAACAAGTTGGTTTTACTTTATCTAATATTCCAAGACAATTTAGTAGAGTTTATGTTTACTACTCTCGCAATTCATCAGATGCTAGTGGCAATGCTTTAACAACTTATGAAAAAATAAATAAATATTTTGAAGTTAGTTATGATGAATAGAAAAAAGAACATTATTCTACGTTTATTATATCTGGATTTGAACCAACTACAGATGTTGATTCCACAACTATAAATACTAATTATCTAACGATAGATAAAGCTAAAGCATAGAGTATTAATTAGAATATATTGTTCTATGGTAATTTATCTAAATAGGATTAGCATTATCAAAATTTAGAATAGTTATCTCTGAAGATTGATTGTGTGTTTGAGCAAGAATCTATAAATGTTATAGGAAATTTGGATGGACGCTATAATGATACTACGAAAAACCAAGACGTTAAGAATGGATACTATAATACGAATAATATATATTATCGTGTAGGATATTGGCCTAATGAATTTTATCGATTTGGAATAGTGTTTATAACCAGCTCTTATACTTTAACTCCTGTATTTAATATATCTGGAAAAGTTGGTAATTAGTTAAACAAATTTGGAATATATAAAGTTCCAGATTTTGATGTGTTATCTACTAATAAACCTATATCTGTTAAATTTAACATAAATTAGATAAAACAAGATCTTAAAAATTTAGGTATAGTTGGATTTTTCTTTGTTAGACAAAAACGAATTAAAACAATATTGGCTCAAGGTGTAAGAATAGGATATGATAAAGAATACTCTAGATTACCATTATTGTATGGAACTTTAGAAAACACAAACACTTAGCATGAAAATATAACAGATTGGTTTACTTAGTCAATACTTTAGCCGTATTATGAAAATAGAAATGATAATAGATTTACCTTACGTAATACAGGAATAACTGAATATACGAAGCCTATTTATAGATTCAATATTAAGTATTTAGGTTAGAGTGGTGATGGTTTGTATATGGAGCATATCGGAAAAGACTCTTTGACTAAACTTAATGCAACATGGTTATTTAGAAAATACGCGAGAGAAAACATAGAAAAAAAGAAAACGGATACTAAAGTTTTAGAAAACGATAAATTTATAGAACCTACAGCAGACGCGTTTATATGTCCCGAATATGAAGTAAAGCAACAAGAATATAATACAATTTTTACAGGAGGAGAATTAAATTATCGTACTGTTTATACACAATAGTATAGTTAGGAAGATGATTTATTACACATTTATCCTAATAATATAACAAAATTTAAAGATAATACAGTACACGATAAAACATTTGTTCAAGCCGTTCCTGAGAATACAGAAGCCGTAAAAAATAAAGAAAATATATATTCTTCTAAAGCAGGTAACCCTTCAGAAGCATTCAGATTTAAATTACCGTTTACACATTATTATACAGGATTTGATCTAAAAGAAAAAGATAATGAAATTGATGGAATAAATTTTAAAGAAAAAGAAACAAAAACAGGAGATTAGGTTAACATTTCGGGAATAGTTAGAGGAGTTTTTGGTCCTTATGTTGGTATAGAACAGTACATAAATAATAAATTAGTAGTTACTAATAAACAAGACGTTTATAAAATTATAGAAATACTTGTTCCTAATTATGAAAATGTAATAGAAAATGCTTTAACATTAAGATAGAATGATTCTAGCGAATATTATCCGATTAGTAAACGATATTCTATAAACGACATTTTATCAAATGAATACTCAGGGGATTGTTATATTTGTAATTTTACACATCGTATGAATAGAAATTTTATAGATCCTTCGTTTGCAATCGACGATGAAATAGCAGATATTAAAACTTTAGGCAAGGGTTTAAGATTTCAGTTAGATGTGCAACAACGTTAGATTATTGTAAAAGGTATAGATGACATATCCTTATATGTTGTTAATAAACACGATTCTGCTATGAATACAAACGCCTTATAGTTTTTAAATCGTGCCGATGTAAATACTGTACAATTAGGACATTGGATAACAGTAAAAGTTTTATCTTCCACTAATTTATGTATGCGTAGTACTGATGGGTCAAATATAACTGAAAGAGCTACCATGAATAAGAGTAGAAGTTTTTATCCATTAGAAAAATTTAATACGTCTTCTAACTATAAAATTCCTGATTCTTATGTTCAAAATGGAGCTTATGAAAAGTCGCTTGGAGAATAGATGTATGTCCTTTAGGAAGAAGTGCCGGCGTTAAAAACTAATTTTTCAAATAGAATAGTTTATTCTGATTTAGCAGTTAAGGATTCATATATAAACAACTTTAGAACATTTAGAAAAACTGCATTTTAGGATTATACTAGATAGTATGGTGAAATTGTCAAATTAGTTAACTATTATGACGGTTATCTCATCTGTGTGTTTGAACACGCTATTGCTTTAATTGAAGTTAATGAACGTGCTGTTGCTACTAATTCACAATCTGGATTTTCGTACATTGATACTAATAAAGTATTGTCTGATAAACCAAGGTTCCTATCTACTGAATACGGTTCATAGTGGGCTGATAGTGTAATACAAACTGCTACTGGAGTTTATGGTATTGATACAGTAGCTAAAAAAATTTGGCATTATGGAGATTCGTTTGAAGTTCTGTCTGACCTTAAGTTATAGAAATTCTTAAAAGACAATCTTGACGTAAATGAATAGGAAACTAAACCTAATGTACTTAGTCTAAATGTAAAATCACATTATAATAAACATAAACAAGACATTATGTTTACTTTCTTTAAAGTAATAGATGATGATTATCTTGGTTGGAATTTATGTTATAATGAAATAACTAAGAAATTTACAACATTTTATTCTTGGATTCCTTCTTATTCTGGTAACATTAATAATATTTATTATTCGTTTGATAACGAATATTCTCTTTAGCAAGGAGGTTTAAAAACTCAAAAAATTATTGACGCCAACTATCTTTGGGAACACAATAAAGAGAACAACTGGTGCAATTGGTATAATGAATAGCATCCGTTTGAATTTGAGTTTATAGTTGCAGATAATCCTAATGTACATAAAATCTTCAATAACCTTAAAATGATCGCTAATAAGACATAGCCAGAATCATTCCATTATGAAGTAGTAGGTCAGGTTTATGATTTTAAAGATGAGAAACCTAATATGTATTATCGTTAGGAGAAGACTAAACAAGTTTATTCAAATAATTATTAGAACACTTATCTGTCGTATGATAAGAATTATAAAGACAAAGTAAATCCTAATAGAAGTCCTAAATCTGTAATGTTTCCATTAACAGTATCTCATGTAGATAAGAAAAATAAAATCTATGATACTTATCAGCGACTTACTTCTAAATCTTAGGATTATCAATCGATGAGTGGTTCTGAAATAGTCTATGATAGTTCTGTAAATGAATTCGATGTAGCAACACATATCAAAGCCTATCCTATAGATGGTTATGAATGGTAGGCTATTTGTGGAACGGATGAACCTGATGCTAAGAGATTAAAGCAATACTATATGAGTCATAATGTCCAAGTCAAAGAAGAAAATGGAATTCTTTATAAGAAAATTGAATATGGACGTAGATTAGGTAATTGTAAATATGCAGAAGATAATTGGGACATTCAAATACCATCTATTAATTATGCTGAAAAGAATGAAACTTGGATAAACGAACCTCCAATTAATGTTGCTATGAATCCTATTCCGGAAGATTTGATAGCTAAAGGTGAAATAGAAGTCCCACAAGATGTAGAAACTGATTATTGGGGACGTTTAAAATAGACAAGAATAAGAGATAAATATGTACGAATTAGAGTAAGATATACTGGAGATTAGTTAGCTATTATCTCTGCCATTATTACTCAATATAAAGAAAGTTATAATTAATTATGCCTAATAGTTTAAATAACGCTTTAAATAACATTGATTTATCAAGTTTAGGTATGTCAATGAATGGTGCTCCTAGTGGTGGTTAGAGATTAAATTTTAATATAAACACATTAATTAATCCGAATCCAAGTGTACCAGTAGGAGCAATGACAGCTTCACAACATGCTGTAAAAACAGGGGTCGATGAAAAAGGTAATGACATTATAAACGCAGCAACCCCAGGACAAATAACATCTCAATATAATATATAGTAGGCTAATAAGAATGTAAAATCTGCATTTAAAGCATTTAATGATTAGAAATCTGCTACAGGAGGTTTTATGAATTCCAAAGCAGGTAAGTTTGGAGGACAATACGGTGGAGTTATAGGTGATACTGCATCCGCTATTGGTGATATGATTGGTAAACGAGGTTTAAATGGTAAATATGGTGGTATTACTAAAGGAATGGATACCACTTACGATACTATTCAAAAAGCGGCTGCTAATTTTGGACCAATAGGTAATATAGTTAGTGGCGCAATGGGTGTTGGTAAATTAGTAGGTAATGCTGTTAGTAAAATCGGTGGTGGTACTGATGGTATAACAAAAACTGATGCTATCTTAAATTCAGCATTTCTTAACTTAACTCCTCTTGGACTCATTAATGGCTTTGGAGGTAAAAAAGCTAATACTTATACTCGTAATGCTGAACTCGATAAGTCTACAAACGGTGGATTCTAGGGATTCTTGACTACACAAGATGTTACTCAAATTGGTGCTGGTAAGAAATATGGTTTATTTAGTAGTGGTGCTAGAAATAAACAAAATCAATTAACTGAATTTACATCAAATATGAAACATACAATTAGTGGTATTGTTGATACTAACACGATTAATAATCTTGCTGCTCAAGGTTCTACTCCGTTTGTTGCAAATCAACAATCTATAGACTTATCTGGTGGTATTCAACAAATGCGTGCCGCACGTCATGGTATGTAGTTTAGTCGTAGAGTTGTTAGTAAATATGCAATAGGTAATAAATTAAAACGTTCTATTCAAACTATCGATGTAGCTACTGGTAAATATGTAGAAGTTCCTACTGATTTAACTAAAGAACAAATACAAGGAAAAGTGCCCATTAGATTAGCTAACGGTACTACTGTATTTATGAATAAAGATGGAACAGTTAGTTCTGAAAGATGGGAAACGGTAGGTGAACGTGAGCATTTAACTCCTAAAGGTTAGGAGGGTATGAAAGTTGAAGAGTTTAAACAAGGTGGACAAATGAATGTTATTCCTGAAGGAGCATTACATGCTAGATTAAACCACCTAGATTAGGTTAATGACGATTTAACTCATGTTACTACTAAAGGAATTCCTGTAATCACTAAAGAAGGTGGAGAAGTAATACAACACGCTGAGATTGAACATTCAGAAATTATATTTACACTTGACGTTACTAATAAAATAGAAGATTTGCGTAAAAAGTGGCATGAAGATAAAGAAGATAAATATGCCATTGAAGCGGGTAAACTTTTAGTAAAAGAGATACTTCATAATACAGATGATAGAACTAATCTAATAGAATCAGTAGAATAATGGAAATAATTGAAATTGGAGGAAAATAGTATAAAGTAGAACTAGCCGAAACTGAAGCTGAGAAAGAAGAAGGTTTACAAGGAATAAAAAATTTGCCAAATGATTAGGGTATGCTTTTTGTTTATGATAAACCTTAGACAGTTGGTTTTTGGATGAAAGATACACTTATACCTTTGGATATTATTTTCATTGATGAAGATTAGGAAGTAATATCTATTTATTAGGGTAAACCAGAAGATAAGACTATTGTTGAAGAAGATAATGTAAAATACGTACTTGAAGTTAATCAGAATTCTGGAATCGAAGAAGGTGATGAACTTGAATTTGAAGATTCTGAAGAAGAAGATAAATCTAATTCTAAACAGCCACCTATGCAGGTCATAGCTCCAGATGGAAGTGTTCAAATGGAACTTCAAGGAGGTGAACGTATTTTTAGTAGACGTTCAACTAAAATTCTTATTAAGAAAGCTAAAAAAGCAGAAGCTTCTAAACTCGATAAAGATTATAAAGCACTTGGAAGATATATATTTTAGGAATTAGACCGTTAGGATGGTAGAAAGCCTGAATATGTAGTCCAGAAATAAGTTTAATGATGATTTATAATGATTAATGTTAATAAGTTATGATAAAAGGTATTATATATAAATATACAAGTCCTAGTGGTAAATGTTATATAGGATAGACTACGGATGAAAATAGAAGAAAACGTCAACATGAGCATAATGCGTTTAATACAGAATGCAAATAGTATAATTCTAAATTTTACACAGCAATAAGAAAATACGGTTGGGATTCTTTTCAATATGAAGTGTTATATACTATTTTTAAAGAAACTTTAGAAGAAACTATTGATATTTTAAATGATAGAGAAATCTATTATATAGGACAATACGATTCGTTTAAAAATGGATACAATATGACAATAGGAGGTAGACAATTAAGAGGAAGTGATCATCCTAGTTATGGCACACATCTATCTGAAGAACATAAAATTAAATTAAAAGCCTCTGTGATTAAATAGGTATCTTAGTACGATATCGACGGTAATTATATCGCTACTTATGATTCTGCAGCAAATGCACAATTAGCAACAGGGTGTGATTCAAGTTAGATAATTGCCGTTTGCAGAGGAAAATCGTACACTTCTAAAAATTATCAATGGCGATATGGTGATTCGAAAGAAAATATTGGAAAACCAGATATACCAAAACATAAAGGAGGTACAGGAAGAACTGGAAAGTTAAATGGGAAATCTAAACAAGTTTTCTAGTATACTTTACAAGGTGAACTAGTTAATATTTGGGAATCTGCATTGCAAGCAGAACGAGAATAGAAATATTAGAGTACTAGAATTAGTAAAGCTGTTAGTTTAAGGAAACCTTATGGAAAAAGAGGAGAAATTAAATATGTTTGGAGTTTTATTGCTTTATCTGAAACTGATGTAAAAAATATAGTAAAAGATTGGAATGAAACCGTTTCTAAAAAATGAAGAAAGACTGATAATAATACATAAGCCTAATATTTTTATTATTTGCTAAAAATAATTGGAATATAAAATTTATAATTATATATTTGTAGATATATCAGTAACAATATATTGTTTATTAACTAAAATTTTAATTATTAATAATTATGAGAATTAAACGCTTTTAGGAAGGTGGCCCAATGGAAGCCCCTATGGAAGAAGGCGCACCAATGGAAGGTGGCGCACCAGCACCTGAGCAAGGTGGTGAAGATCCTATGATGCAAATTTTACAAGTTGCTCAATAGGCATTACAAGAACAAAATTGTGAAGCAGCTATGGCTGTTTGCCAAGCACTTATGCAATTAGCACAAGGTGGTGGAGCACCTCAAGAGGCTCCTGCTGAGGAACCCACTTATGCAAGACGTGGTGCTAAACTAGTACGAGTTAGATAATTAATGTTTAATTAAATAGAGGGAGGAGCTAATGGTTTCTCCCTTTATTTTTATTTAGTAATATATGGCACAAGTAATAAGAAAATATTAGGAAGGTGGTAAAACTAAACCAACTATTGTGAAAATAGATGGTAAAGATTACAACTACGATGATATAGAAAGAAATGTATGGGGTAACTTTGAGGCACACGCTAAAGCAAATAACTGGGATGCTGAAACTCAAAATGCAGTAAGAGATTATTTGGAGTATTCTCTAGCTGGACTTAAATCAGGAGAACTAAGTTACGGACATAATAAAATGAACAATGTTTCATAGGAATATGAATCTGATGGAACATTTAATACGAAAGGTAAAGGATTATTTAAACGTGATATAACTAATGATAAACGTGCTGGAGCAACTTTAGGTACTGCTTATTACAATACGTTATTTAATAACAATGTTATGAGTGAATATAAAGCTCCAGAACTTAAAAATATAGGTTCATCATTGACATAGGATATTGCCAAAAAGATTATGGATAATAATTATGGCGGTAATGCAGAAGCTATGCAAGAAGGATGGTATAAACTTACGCCATAGGATAGATATACTATATTTAGACAAGCTCTTGCTGATTTAAACTATAGTGCTGATGAGTATAAAGACGTAGAAGGATTTAATACAAAACGGGCTAATCTATTACAATTACTAGAAAACCCTTATACTGATGAATTAAATCCAGAAATTGAAAAAGCGTATGCTGCACTAGGTGGTTACGGATTAGCCAATCTATTAAAAGGAGAAGCTAAAACAAGCGATACTGATGAACTAAAACCTGTATCTATTGAAGATAAACGTAAAGAATGGCGTTAGGCTGCAATTGCAGCAGGTATAAATACTGAACAAGGAATTGCCGACTATATTGCTTTAGAAGAACGTAAATATAATGAGTTACAAAATGCTCCAGGAGAGGAACTTAAGGACTTATAGAAATTAGATTAGTATAAAAGTGTTGAACAATCCTTAGATAATTATGTTAAATGGCGTAAAGGTGATTGGTATAAACGATATAATAGTATAAATAAATATAATAAGATTTATTTAAAAGAGAAAGCCAATGATGCTTATAATTTTTCTAATTTTACAAAAGGTTCATTTCAGAAATTTTTAAATCAAGCAATAAAAGATGTATATTCTGGAAGAATAAATCCTTATATGTGGAGAGGTCTTATGAAGCAGTTAGTTTCTATGGGTTTGACTGCAGATGAAACTACAGATTTACACGATGGTAGTCAACGATATAAGGCGTATATAATTCCAGGCAGTGAAGATTATGAAAACGAAACTGTTTTGGCTTATGTTAACGATACTATTAAAGTAGTATCTATGCATGATTTTTAGGAGCGTTATCAAAAACAACTTTTAAACAATTTTACTAAATTATATAATTAGTAGAACAATGCCAATCTTTCTGATAATTGGTTATCTGATTATTTAACTTTATCTAATAAATATGCTGGTTAGTAGTCTACAACACAATAGTCTACTGAACAAACTCAATCTAATAAAAATGGAGGTGTATTAAAAGCATAGTCTGGCGCAAGTTTAATGTATGCAGCTTTAAATTAGGGAAACAGTGTTGATCCTACTACACAATTCTGGAATAATTACGATAAAATTTAGTCTCAAAAACGTCAAGCTGAAATAGACGAAGCAACTGATTTAGGAGTAACTGTTGAAGAATTAAGGAGATAGAAAGCTGAACAAAAGAAAAAATAGGATGAGATTGATAGAGCAGTGAAGCATGGTTAGAGTCCTATTGGAGGACTTACAGACTATGATTGGGCAAATATTGCAGGTGCAGGTTTTGATATCGTAGAAACTATAGGTTCACTTGCAGGTGGTGCAGCTGATCCAGTAACATGGGTTGGAGGTATCGGTAGTCTTGGATCTTATTTATATGCAGATGTTAACGATCCTAGAGTAAGTAAGTTGGACGTAGCTAAAAATTTAGGTATAAATATTGGTATATCTGCTTTAGGTCTAGTTCCTGGATTAGGAGCATCAGCACCTATTGCAAGAACTGCTAAAGTATTAACTAGATTTGCGCCAAAATTATTGTTAGCGTTTCAAGCAACTTAGACTTTACCAGAAGCATATAATGCAACAAAGAAATTAACAGAAAAAGGATTTTCATCCTTAACAAATGATGAATTATTAGCAATAGCTAGAGGTATTCAAACACTGAGCGCAGGTACTAGAACTGCAGTACAAACTAAATCAGAATTTAGAGCTAGTAAGCCTAGTGAGGGTAAACGTACTATAGAATTATAGAATGAACAAAAGGGTAGATTTTCTAAAGAATTGACTCCTGAACAATATAATAAAATTAAAGGGAAAACAGCTGCACAAGCAGAGGAAATTCTTGGAAATGATTTCTTAAATGGAGCACATGTTGCAGAAGGTGGTAGACGTTATTGGCTTGCAGGTAGTAGAAATCCTATTACAACAAACGAAGGTACAAGTTGGTATAGTAGAAATATCGGAAATCGGCAGTTAAAATCTATAGAAGAAGTTAAACCTAATGAACGTAGAGATTGGTTAAGAGCTTAGGGTCTACCTATGAATGCTAGATCTGAGCGTTTTTATAATCGGCGATAGAATTTACATATGCCTTCTTGGATGCCTAGTTTTTCTAGAACACGGATGTCTGATGAAGAATTTAGAAGATGGTCAGGATAGCCAGACCAAAGATTAGCTACTGTTGAAGGACAAGGTGCAAGAACAGTATCTTAGGTTAATGCCGCAGAATTAAGAGCATAGAATAGAGCTAGAAGAGCTGCAACTTAGCGTACTGAATTTCCAGAATTTACACCTTATCGTACACGGTCATTAATAACTAGAACAGAAAGTCCTTTACAAGCTTCTATCATGCACGGATTAAATCGAGGTGAATATCCATTAGGATTGCCTACTTCAAGATTTACTCCAGGTAAACCCAATTATGGAACAGTTTTTTCTACACAGCCTTAGTTTGCAGGATTATCTAATCCTAAGGTTTCTATACCTTCACGTCCTTTATTATTAGAGCAACGCAATATATCTTCAGGTAACACTTCTAAACTTATTCGAACAAAAGCCGAGAGAGAAAAACAGATAAAATTTGTGTAGAGCGCTTTAAAAGATAAAAACGCAGTTCTTGTAGTAGATAGAAACGGAAATGTAGTATTTGCTACTAAAGATTCTAAATTATAGAGAATTTCCCCCAATACTAAAGTTACTGTTAAAAAAGGTAAAGAAACTTTAGAAATGAGTATTGCTGATGCGATGACATAGGGTTATCAAATAACATTTAACCAGCAAGGCGGATTTATTTCTAGGGTTATTTCTTTATACCAGCAAGGAGGTTCTATTCCTAAATATGCTGGTGGTAATTAGTTTAGCAATGTCTAGTTTGGAGATGGAAATAACTGGAGAGTTAATGTTTATGATAACATTGAGGCTGATTTATTAGAAAGATTAAAAAACGCCAAAACTTTAGAAGAAAAGAAAAAAATCATTGATGCCTATAATAATATGTAGACTAAACACAGTGCTATATATTCTACAAATACAACAAACGGATAGTTAAATAATTCTGTATCTTTTGATTAGAACACTAGTGATTATCAGAACGCTATTATTAATGATTACGATTTTGTAAATACTAAAGGTATTAAAGCTCAATGGAAAAATGGTGCTTATGATACTAATTATAATAGGAATGTTGGAAAAGACGGATACGGTGATAGTTGGGATAAAACTTATGTTGCTGATGGTTTATATGGAGCACAAACTGATGATAGACGAATTCTTGGTAGAAAAGGGGATTTTGATGAAGGTTCAGAAGATTATAAGGCTTTAGTGAAACGTTGGCAAGATGTAGGAGCCGATATTTATCTAGACCCTACTACTAATTACTATATGTTAAAATTAACAAATAGTTAGCCAACTTAGGAAAATGGCATTAGCTAGACACATACTGATCCATTAACTGGTGAAGAAGTACAATACGATCCAAACACAGGACAATTTAAAGCTGTAGGTAATGGTAATCCTTAGAGTAAAACTAAAGCTCAAACGATCGGAGAGGACGTATTAAATTATATTAAAAATATAAATCCCGCGGATGCGATTGCTTTAGGTAGAGCGTTATGGGGTGAGAATGTAAACAATAAGGTTACAGAACTTACTAAGTAGATGCAAACTGCTCTACTTGATCCATAGCATTAGACTGCAATTCTTCATGGTAACTATAATGCTAAGATGTTAGCTCAAGAGTTGGCAGGTAAAATTAATGCTGCTGCTTAGAGACCAATAAGTAGTGATGCTGATACTAATTATGCTGCACGATTAGAAGCTGCGTAGAAAGCTACTTAGGCTTTACAACAAGGTAACGCTGAGGATAGCGAAATGTATTGGAAGACATTACAAATACTTAATTAGGTTAATGATGAAAATGCAGCACAGGAAGTAGCTACAGGTAACGAAAATAGAAGTAGAGTTACAGCCGCTTACAATAATAGATTACAAGCCGAGGCCGCTAGACTTACTGCTAACTTTGAACAAATATGGCAACCTTTCCTTGCAGGTATTGAAAAACGTTATCGTGACGAAGATGTTCTTCGAAGACAAGCTGAAATTGATAATTGGAAATATAAGGTTACTAGTGAATATGAGAAAAAGAACGATCTTATTATGGAAAATTATAAAGCTAGATAGTCATAGGAAGCTAAAAACTGGAATGAAAATAATCCTAAATATAAAGAATATAATGGAGATTTTTGGAATTACTTTGCAAGAGAAGTTTCTCCAGAATATTAGAAATAGATTAAAGATGTTTCTAGAGAAATGTATGATGTTTTATATGGAGGATTATCACAATATTATACTTATACACCATTTCAATTAAAGAGAACTCCAGTTATAGAAGTTCCTGGAATAACTGGAGGTATTTATAAAAATTATGTTACAAAAGGTTTGAAATCTGGAGGTACTTTAAGTGCTGCAGAAAGACAAGCTTTAAAAACAACTAACGAGATAAATAAGAATATTCGACAAGCAGCTAGAGAAACTTATAAGAATATAAGAGAAGATAAGAGAGAACATCGTAAAGCGATGGCTTTAGTATCACAACTCTCAGCTGATTTAATTAAAAAAGCAGTTGGAATAAAATGAGAATAAAAAAATTAGCTGGCGGAGGCTTACCCGCCTTCGTCAGCTATACTAATGTAGAGTAGGCACTACCTGCTTATGCTGGAATTGGAAGTAGTTCGGCAAGTGCCGAATCTACAAGTTCCTCTAAGTCCTCCAGCTCTTCAAAAAGCGGCAGTAGTTCAGATATCGGTTTTTTAAATAAAGAGATGTAGAAGATATTAATGGAAAATGGTTTACCGAGTGATGTTTAGTATTTTTTATAGAAAGCTGATGTATTTGGTAATTCAGTAGATCCATTAGACCCACATTCTTAGGAACGTATTTATACTAAATTATTATCTATGTTACCTGAGATTAAATAGAATAAAGCAGAATATGACGATGCTATAAAACACGCTCGTGAAAAAGGAACATTAGATTAGGTTGCCGTTACTAAGGACGGCCATATCTATGTTAGAGATAGAGAAACTGGTAAAATTGATTTAAAATCGCCTAGCGCTGAAATAGACGAAGCTAAATTTGAGCGTCTTACAAATGGACAATTACTTTAGATGCGTGCTTATGTTCCTGGTCATGCTATGGACAAAGGAGGACTCACAACGTTAGTAGCATCTAGTATTAGTTTTGCTGATATAGAAAAATCTATTACTGATAAAATCGATAAACTTGGTAAAAGTACAATGAGTCGAGAAGGATTTGTTCATAAAGATAGTAAAAATGCAGAATTAATGAAAGGCTATGAACAAATTATTGGACAAGGTGAAGATGGAGTTTATAAAGTAACTAGTAAAACTGTTTCTTAGAATAGTCAAGCAAAAGCGTTTTTAAATTATTTAAGTAAATCTTTATCCCGCTAGGAACGTGCAGTTCTTATGAATAGGGCTTCTGAAAATGGGACTACGGTTGATTCTGTTCTTATTGATTTATTGCAAGGTAGATTAACTGACGAATAGGATATGAAAGTCAGCTTTGATAATCAAGCGACTAAAGGTGCTACTGATAATGAAGGTAAAAGAATTGGAGATATTCAAGTTACTGGCTTATATGAATATTAGACTGGAATGGGTGGTCAAAATGAGAATATTACATTAGTTCCAGGAGGACATACAGCTATGGTTGTAAATGGACAATTTTATGGACAACCTGTTGGAAATGATGGAAAACCAATCCAACGGACTTCTTTAAGTAATTTCTTAAATTAGGGTATAGCTTCAATCAGTGATGTCAGAAATGGAGTTTATTTTGGAAACTAGCGAATAGATCCATCTAAATATGATCAAATAATGTATGACGGTACTCAATTAAGTAGAGCTATATTACCGTATGCTTTAGATAAGAATGGAACAATACACCCTGACTTTGATTTAATTAAAAAATTCACAGAAGCTTATAAAATAATTGAATCTGGAAATTATAATGTACAAGATCAAATACGTATTCTTAGAGAACACGGGTTTGAAGATTATTTATTACCAGATGGTTCTTGGAATCCTAGCAAAGTTAAACCATTCTTAATGACAAAAGCTTATGGTAGTGCAAGCTCAAGTGGTTTCTTAGGTATGTTTGGAAAACAGGACGGTGTTGTTGATCCAGCATTAGTAGAAATAGACAATGAACAGTTTCTTGTAGAATAGAAAGATTCTAAAGGAATATAGTCAACAATGATAAATACTCTATCTTCTAAAGATCATCCAGTATCAGTAGGTGATAAAATATATGCTGGTATGATTTTTATTCCAGTATTAAATTCTACAGATACAGCTATGATCGCTTCTGGACAGCATCCTGTAATGGCATAGAATTCAAGTTCTTTAAAATAGAATGATATACGATATATAGATACAATGAAAAAATCAAGCAATTATGTTTCAGCAAGTGCTTCTAAATTAGAATAATTATGAATAAAGAAAACGATTGGTTTTTAGCTATATCAGAAAACCCTACCTTTGAAATATCTCAATTTTCATAGGTAGGATTAACTCCAGAGAATACACAACTCCGAGAGAAAAGTTATTATGAAAATAATAAATATATACAATAGCTATATCAAACAGATGGTAAATTTGATAAAGCCAAATTTGAACAAGCTTATAATATTGCAGCTGCATCATACCAATCACTAAATGATGATGATATTGTTTCTAAGATGGCTTAGGACTATGAATATGATATGTATAATTCAACTAGACCAGTTGGAGCTAAAATAAAAAAGCCTGAAATTGAATTTAAAAAAGTAGCTAATCCTTTAAAACAAGTTTATGGATTTGGTGGAATCGGAAGCATTAGTGATCCAACAATTACAATATCTGAAGCAGCTCAAAAATCTAAAATTTATGATTGGACAAAATAGGAATTTATTGATCGTACTCCAAACGACGATGCTTTAGAAAATTCACTTGTCGGATATGTTAAATCTATATTTGAACCGCTAGTTTTAGCAACTTATGATTCAGATACGGAAACAATTGATCCAATAACTGGTGCAAAAATAAAACACAAAAAAGGAGAATATAAAGTTAATGAGGATGGCGATTATTATTATGAAACTCTTGGTGGAAGAAGTGCTTATGGTAAGAAAGTAAAATCTATTTTTGATACTTTAACTGTAGATGGTTCTTCTTTAAATAAATACGATTTCTTTGACTCTGACGGATTAGACAAATCTGTATCTGGAACTCTTGCTAAAACAGCTGCTTCTATAATACCATTATTTACACCTATAGCTCCGTATTATGGTTACGCTATGGTTGGTACTCAATTAATGGATTTATTACCTACGTTATATAATACAATTGCTGGTAATTTTTCTAAAGAAGATACTACGTTACCTTTCTTTAATTAGATGTAGGGTATTAGTAGATCGTTTAAAGGAAGTACTTCTGAATATTCTCAATCACATTTATTTAGTCTTGAAAATTTTGCAAATACTATTGCAGATGTAGCATTATAGTGGCAGCAACAAAGAACGATAGCTGATTTATTTAAAAAGGCAAATGCTAGTAAGATTAATAATTTAAATAAGCAATTAGCGAATGAAGCTAGTCAAAAAGGTTTAGAATCTACTGTTAGATTACAAGGAACATATAATGATTTATCTCAAAACATAAATAGTGCTTATAAACTATTATCAGAAAATAAATTAAAACCACTACTTGAAGCTAATAATAGAATGGCAGCTAATGCATCTCTTGGGTATATGGCTGGTATGCAGGCATTTGAAATCTATGAAGATACATTAGCTCAAGGTGCTACTAAAACAGAGGCTGCTTTAATGGCATGGGGCGCAGCGTTAGGAATGTATAAAGTAGATAGAACAGGTCTAGGTGAGTTATTTTTTCCTGAATTACAAAGCGATGCTAAAATATATAGAGCAGCTATTAATACTTTAAAATAGGATATATCGAAAGGCTATTAGATTGCACAAGGTATTAAAGATACTAGAAGTAAATTATTCAAAATTATGGATAGTGCCAGAAATGCTTCTAGTAAATATTGGCAAGGTATAAAAGAACATTCATTAGGATTTTTTGGAAAGTCATTAGGTGAAGGTATTGAAGAAGTTTCTGAAGAACTTGTAACAGATTTTACTAAATCTACGTTTAATATGTTATAGGATCTAGGATTAACTGTAAGTAAAGATAAAATGGATGCTTGGGATAATGCTGGAGATCGTTATTTAATGAATTTCTTTGGAGGTGCAATTGGCGGTGCAGTTTTTTATGGAGTAGATACGGTATAGGGTAGAAATACACGTCCTGATAATGAAAAATAGGAATTAACGTATTTATTAAGAAACGGTAAAAAATCTGAATTGCTTAAAGAATTAGGAGTCCTTCAATCTAAAGGTAAGTTAGGAAGCACTACATTATCTGGAACAAAAACAGAACAGGTTGGCGAAACTTTAAATTGGTTAACTGCAGATAATGAAAAGGATTCACAAAATAGTTTAATTGCTAATTAGATTAGAAGAGTTATAGAAGTTACTGATAGAGCTTTACATCAAGAAGGTCTAGATATGTCTGATGATTAGGTATTAGATAAAATAATACTTGGGGATCAAAGATTATCAAAAATACAAGAAGCTGTTGGTATAACTGGAACTCAATCTAGACTAGTTATGGATTTTAATAAAATTTCTTAGCAAATTGCTGATAAAATCCTTGAAATAGAATAGTATAAGAAAACTTCTCCAGACGTAGTTGAATCTAAAGAACGTGCTACAAATAATGGAAAAACTGAACAACATAATGCATATGAAGCAGGTTTAGCTAAATTAGAAAAAGAATTATCTGATTTAAGAAAACGTAGAGATTTTTTCTTTTCAGAATAGTCCTCTGCAGAGTATGTAGATAAGTTATTGTTTGAAATCGATGAATCTGTAAATTATCCTTTCTATAAAGCAAATTTTAGTCAATATATAAAAGCTAAAACAGGTAAAGAGAAAGAAGAATTAACTGCTGAATAGTTAACTAAATTACAAGAAGATTTTATTAAATATAAAGAAGCAACTAAATATGATAAATTTGATGAGGCTTATAATTTATACAAACATTTTAATGAAAAATTTACAGAAACGGTTAATGATAAAGCAAATTCTTATGAAGAACATGTTAAAGTAAGAGAAATACTTTGGAATGAGTTAGTAGATCAAGAAAGGACAGATGAGTTAATTCAAGCTGGAAAGGTAAGTAGTATTGATGAATTAAAAGAAATGTTTTTGGATGGTAAAGTTGATATAGATCCTATTTTAAAAATAGAATATAATCCAGAATATTACAATCCAGATAACTACGATCCTAATTAGCCAGAACTATTATTATCACCTGAAGAAATTAAGGAATTTTAGTAGTTAGATGATGCTCAAAAGGCTGTAAGAAGAACAGAAATTGATTTAGAAAATCGAGTTAAATATAAAGAAGCTCTTAAAAATAAAGCAACTAAAATCAGAGAAATTATTAAAAAATTTAAAGACGTTGGCTTTATTGATACACAAACTAAGAGACTACTTCAAAAAGCAATAGGTACTACCTCATTAGAAACTATTTTAAGAATATATGGTACTGATTCAGAAATTCTTGACAAGTAGGCGGATATTGATAATTAGTTAACTGAATTACAAGAAAATCTACTTAATATAACAAATGGTGTTGATCCGTTATTTGAAAGTAAAGAATAGATTTCAACACTTAATAAAGAATTAACTAATCTAAGTAATGATATATAGAAAATAATCGATAAAATAAACGGAGATAATGATGCAGAAATAGAAAATAATATTAGAGATTTATTTAGTACATTTGAAGCAATTTTAGAATTAGATTAGGCAGATGATTATGAATTTTAGCTTTATGAAGATGTAAAAAATAAAATAATATCTTCTGTTTTAGCATTTTCTGAAATCGCAAGAAATACTGAAAATTATATATTATAGAAAGAATTAGATTCTGAGTTATCTACAGTTAAAAACAGTCCATTATACGAATTTTTAAAGCAAATTTAGGTTGAAACAGGTAGTACAAATTCTACAGTGTTTGACTTACTAGAAAAATTAAATGGGATTCTTGATAAATCTAGTATTGAAGGTTTTGAACTAGATAATGTCTAGATGAAAGAAATAGAATCTGCATTAACTGCTTTAGATATAGTTGAATCTCTAATAAACGCAGCATCTAGTGAAGAGTTATCTTTAAATAAACTTTATGGACATAATGCTATATATAATGATTTTATATCTAAATTATCTGGTATTAAATAGCTAGGAATAATTAGATCGGATTTAGCAGAAATGATGAAAGGTGATATAAACTAGTTAAGAACATAGTTAGAATTTCTCAAAAGAATATCTAATTTAAATTCTGCAAATTCTTTAAATGCCCAAAAACAAACAGGATAGAATCTAAATAGAATGTTAGGTAGCGTATTAAAAGGAGTTGGAGACTATAGTGAATTACATTCTATTCAAGTTAATGGTATAAAATTATTTGATGGCATTTCTGATATAGATACGCCTATCCTTTAGAAATTAATTGATAAAGAAGATGTTGATGAATCAGGAAGACTTGAATTAGATGAACTTGAATAGAAAGTTGCTAACAATTATTTATACATAAAAGATAAAACTGGTTTATCGGATGTAGAATTAGCAAAAATAATTGTCCCGCAAGTTATAAAAATTTTTAACAAACGAGATTTATCTTTAAGATAGTCTACTATAATTGATTAGCATACTGAATCTTTAATGCCTATAGATGTTGCAAACTATTTATTTGCGGTAATATCTTTACCTAAAAAAGAATTTAACCAACTTTATCAATCTGTATTGCCAAAATATAGTAAAGTACCACTACCTGCTTAGGAACATTTATTATTTTTAGGTACAGCTTTTTCTAAAAACAAAGAATTATTTAAAGATTTTGTAAGTAGTAGTGAAATATTTGATAAAGTTCCAGGACCTATTGAAACAAAATTACATAGACTACTTAATATATTTGGAGTAAACGGTGTAGGCGGTGCTGGAAAAACAACCATGCTAGTTATATTAAATGAACTACAATGTAATTATGTAGATAAAGCTAGAACTGATACGTATGTAATTGCTCCTTATGATACATAGGTCAAAAATGCGAATAGTATAATTAATGCAGAAAAATAGTTTACTATAGAATCTTTTATTGAACATATTTTAGATCCTGAAGAATTTGCAGAATTCAAGAAATATATTGAAAATAAAGAAAATAGTAAGTTGTTTTCTTTTGATAAGGATACTTATGAAACAAAATTAGAAAAATTATTATCAAAAATAAAATTTAGAAATACTGATAAAATTCGAAATATTATTGTTGATGAGTATACTCATTTAGATATTGCTACAGGTTTGATATTATCTGCATTAGCATAGAAATTAAATATAATTGTAAATTTTTCCGGAGATTCTTTTTAGAATGGTTATGAATATAAAGATAATTCTAAAGAAGTTAAACGAATAGAAAATCCAAATCGATTTAATGCTTTCTTTATAGAAGCTCCTAAATTAAGTGTAAGTATGCGTTCTAAAACTATTTAGAAACGCAAAAATGGAGAGGTTCTTGTAACAATGGCTAGTTATGCAGATTAGGAAATAAACAAGACGACTATTCCTAAAATATAGAATGATCTACAAATATTGTTTGATACCAAGCCATTGTTATACTATGAAGGAGAAGATGAACCATTATCAGGTGAAAAAATTGTTTCTAGTTTAGAAGAATCAAAAATCAGAAAATTACTTGCAACTGGAGAATAGTTAATATATGTTTATGATGAAAGTGAAAATCCTATAATTACAAAATTAAAATCGGAATTTTCTGAAAAAATTTAGTCTTTAACTCCAGATAAAGTATAGGGTTTGGAAGCACCTTACGTTATAGTAGACATCAATTTTGAAAAACATGGATCTGATATAAGTGATTATGTTTCAAATCTATATACAATGTTAACTCGTTCAGAAACTGGAACGTTAATTGTTGATAAAAATTTAACTAAGATTTTTCCAAATTTAAAAACTATACCTACATCTTATGTTGAAAAAAGTCTTGATGCAGATAAACTTGCAGAAAAATTAAAAGAATTGTCTGATAAAAGATTAGAAGAATTAGCGGAGAGTATTAATCAATTGGAAGATTATAAATCTGCTTCACCAATTCCTCCAACACCACCAGTCATTACTGCAGACTTAGAAGGAGTAACAAAAGCCATAACTCAACTTACTACTGATATAGAGAATTCAGAAATAAGTCGTACTAATAAAGATAATTTACTTCAACAGTTAGGTGAAATAAATAAGCAAGTAAAAGATGATGCTGATTTTGACCATTTATTAGATGAAATCAATAAACTTCGTGCATAGTTTGAAGAAATAATTTCAAAAACCTCAGATTTAATTACTAAATTAGGAATAATAAAAGATCGTGCTCAAGTAATTGACGGATGGCTCGAATCTCCAGAATTTAAAACATTTTTAGGAGATGATTATGATGATTTATTATCAAATTTTACTACCTTTAAGGATTCTCTTGAAAAACATATAAATGAAAAAACTGATGTACCTGATTCGGAATTAAAAATTTTAGAATTAATAGAAACTAAATTATCAGATTATAATAGAAATTCTGAAAAAATGGAGGACGATCCTGTTATAAACGATAAAGAAGAGGAAACACCATTAACTGATCCTACACCAGAAATAGAAGTAGAAAAAAATTCAGAAGGAAAAATTATTAAAAATAAGATAAGAACTTATGGATTTTATACTAGATAGGGTGATGAGAACGGAGATTTACAAATGCTTTAGAGTTTATTTTCTGAAAATTCTGATAAGGAAAAAATAGAAAAAGTATTTTTACAAATAAAGAGTGTTTTATTATATCATAATTTAGAAGAAGCTAGCGAGATTCTTAATCAAATAATATTAGATAACAATGACTTATTTCCAGATCCTGATGATGAAACTGATGAAGCTTCTAATATTGTAAATGATTTATACGCAGCTATTAATGATTAGAGTGGAGAATTTAAAATCGTATTAAAACATGAATTTAATAATAGCGATAAACCAATAACACCTATCCCTGATTTTAATTTAGATAAAATTGTTGGATAGCTAGTGTATGAATTTAATACAAGATATGGCAAAAAAAGAATTACGTTAGGCGCAATAGCTGATCCAGAAACATGGATAGCTGGGGCAAAAACAATAGAAAGTAGAGCTGATGCAAGAGCTTACGCTAATTATATTGCAGAACAAAAAGCAAAACTTAATTCAAGTAATCCTGAAATTGAAATAAAAGTTAAAGCACAACCTCCAACAAATTTTACTAATTTACATAGATTAGGCAGTGAGACTTTTTATAACATGGAATAGTTTAAAAAACTTAATCCTAATGCAATAACAAGTCCGATTTATGTAAGTAGTGCTAATGAAGATCCTGATGAAAGACGATATGCAGGTAAACCTGTAATGTTTGTAACAAATGATCATTATCGTTGGGATGAAATTGAAGAAAAGTGGATTAAAATTCAACCTGAAGATTTGCCAAAACTTTATGAATAGAATAAAGCTGGCGGTAAAACTGGAGCACAAATTAGAAAAGTAATTCTTGATTTTGAAGGATAGTGGGTTACCAGTTTTAGAAGTAATGGTACAATCACTCGTGGATTATTTGATATACAAAAAGAAGTAATAAATAGCCTTGAAGGTCAATCTCTTGCTAAATTTTTGGATACTTAGGCTTCTAATATGACTGGTATTAATATGTTTACTAGCATTTGGAATTGGCGTGCAGAACTTATAAGTTTATAGGAGAAATTAGCTCATAAACCTGATAGTGAATGGAATGGTACTATTGGAAAAAATGGAATAGTATAGTTAGTTACTAGTTAGGATACTGCAATTGCAATAGGTTCTAGAAGTAATAGAGTATTAATTAAAAGCAAAGAAGTTTTAGACTTGTGGGTCGGATTACTAGATGATATAATTGATTTAGTTGGAGGTACATACGGTATATCTTCTAATTTAGCATCTATGTCTAAAACTGAATTAATAGAAGGTCATAAACAAGTAATGATCGGAGATAAAATTAAATCAGTTGCTGCAGGACATATTGATATAAACGGTACGGAACTGCAAATTGCAAAAGGTAATTTAATGATTACTTTATTATCTTAGGCATATAGAGCAATACGTAGAGTTAATATAACTAGAGAAAATAGTGGAGAACATGATGTTTTTGAAGATACTAGTTCTGATGTAACAACATAGAGTATAGTAGAAGCCGATATTGAAGCATTCAGAGATATGGCAGATAATATACTTCCTAGTAAAATGCGTGCTATTAATGATGGAGAATTAAATGTTGCTGGAATAAATATATTTAATAGTATGCTAAACATCATGTTTCATGGTAAGAAATATGTGGGAGACACAATATATTCTAATTATTCACTTGATAGAGACAAAACTGGTATAGGAGATACTATTAAAAAATTTGTACGTTTTCCTTATGGTGTATTTTATCATGCCAAAATTGAAAAAGATACTTCTGGAAGTGAAACTATATAGAAAAAATATAGACCTTTATTTAGTTTAAATTATTTAGAACAATTTAAAGTAAATGTATTGATCTAGGATCCGAACATGGTTGTAGAGTTAGAGATGGAAGAAGCTGCTGATGTAAAAGCTCCAGATAGTAGATATAGTAAAGCAGAATTACCTAAATCTGTAACTGATTTTCTAAAAGATCTCGGAATTACTGAAGAAGATGCAGATGAAGATGAAAAGAAATTTTTAAAATCAATAAAGGATGCTTGGCTTTAGTCTTTTGATGCACGAGATAAAAATATACTTGAAACTAAATCTAGATATCCTAAAGATTAGTTAGAAGAATTATTTAGAAATGATCGAGATCCTGATAAACATTTATTATTTACTTTTAGAAATAAACTTGCAGAAATTTTTACTTATAAAAGTACTTTATTTAGATTCATTAAACGTAATGGTACTAAAGCTCCTATAAAGATAAATATTATAACAGATAATACAGATAGGTCTATTAAAATTGAAACTAGAGAAACTTTAGCTAAATTTATCGGAGAACAATCTATAACACTAGAAAACGGATTCTTTACATATATTGAAGATGGAATCTAGAAAAGTTTTAATATTACGTCAGATGGAGCAAAATAGCTATTACATATCGATGGTAGCCCTGAAACTACTAACGTAATTACATTTAGTGAAGAAAGTTTATAGAATAAAGGGGAACATAGAATTTATAATAATGAAATTGATCAAATCTTTAAGGATGCTTTAAATTTTATAAAAGAAGATAATAAAGATTAGTTTGATCTTACTAATTCAAATACGTTAGATGCTTGGAACAGAGTTATGGAAGTTTTAAATAAAGCTGTTCCAGGAATAGTAATTAGTTTAGATAAACTTGGAGTTAATGATTTAATGAAGTTTCTTAGAGATTTAAGAATTATTTATATGAGTACTAATAACATGTCAATAAAAGTATATGGAAAATTAGTACACAGAGTTATTACACAAGACTCTTTGAGTTGCAAATTTGTAAATTTATAATAATATGAGTTGTAAGAGTATAAAATTTTTAACTGATGAGGAACTCTCAAATTTACAGGATGATATAAGTTGCGAAATTGCATTTTCGGATGAAAATAATCCTAATGTTATAGCAAAGAAAGTTTTTGATAAGTTTTTTTCAGATTCTAACTTAAGCGATCCTGAAGAGGTTCTTGCTATAAAGAATATAATAAGAGCCATAGATCCTGGAAGAAGTCCTGAAGATGCTTATAGAGATGCTTTAAGACAATATGTGGAGGAAAATATTCCTACAAAAACTGAATCTGAAAATAGAGAAAATATAGACGAAGATAAAACAAGTAATGATAACTAGGATTATGAAGAACCAGAGTTATTATAGTCATTAAATGAAAGATTGAGAGATCTTTTCAAGGATAGAATTAATTTCAAAACTCGCATTGTTGAACAAATAAAACAAGAATTATCTGACAAATTGATTGTAGACTATGATACTCGTACAATTCTTATTAATAATCCTAAAGAGTTAAATAGAGCTATTAGAGATTATAAAATAGAACTATTAACAGATCTTGCTAATTATCTTGAAGATTCTGGAATAGCTATTCCTGTTAAACCAGACAGTTTATTAAATTCAGTTGGCAATATTAGTGCTGACGGTCTAAAATGGTATAATGAAATAATAAATCTTGCAAACAAACACTATAATGATGCAAAAATGAACGAATTATATTTAGATGCATATGATAATTCACCTAAAGCTAAAAAAAGAATTCGAGCATTAAAAGCATTTATATTATTAAGTTCTGATGGAAAAAGTATGGGATTTGATAATTTTGTACATGAAAAATTTCCAAAATTATTAAGTATAAATAAAGGAGTATTATTTGCAGGATTAAAAGATAATGTTTATTCTATAAGTTTAGATAGAGGAACTAAGAAACCTTTTGGAACTGATAGAATGGATGACGGTGAAAGTCAAATGGGTGTGCTCGGAAAGATGTTAATCGAGGGCACACCTAAGATTGACTTAAATGGAAAATAGGACGGTTATGTAACTTATGATGATGTAATGATGGCGTTTCATAAAATTAAGTTAGTAACTAATTTGGAAAATGTCAGATCATTAGAGGATGCTAAAGAAATATTAGAGCCAATTTAGAATTTACCTAGAAAACCAGTAAGTAGTATGTTAAAAATATTGAGAATTTTAACAAGACCTACTAAAAATTATCAATCCGCATTTCATCTGACTGATAGTGACAGAATCATACTTAATTCTATATATTAGAGATTCTTTAATGGAGCTTATTCTTTAATGAAAATTGAACATAGAAATAGAATATATGGATCAAAAGTTAATACATAGTTTAGTATTGTATCTACTTTAGTAGGAGCTATATTAAGGAACGAGAAAACTGATTATGTGTAGGTAGAATTTGATTCTAAATTAGGTATAACTGTTGTGAAAGATTTAAATACAGGTAATATTTAGAGAACTAGAATTCAATTTGATGCTGCTTCAAGCCAAGCTTTAAAAACATCAAAAACGATAAAAAGAAACATAAATAAATATAATTTAAGTTTTTATAAGGAAGAATCTAAATATTCTGATGGAAATCCTATCCCAAAAGAATCTCCAAATAGTTTAAGAAAAGCATCTGGTGGTATATTTCTAACTTTAAAGTTAAACGAGAAAGAATCTATATAGTTACTAATAAATCCTAAAAGGTTATCTGATGGTATAACTACTACTAATATTTCTAATGATGAAAGAATATAGATTGTAGAATATGTTGATGGGAATCCAACTTTTACAAATCTTAAAATATTTACAGAAGGATAGAAAACAGAAATAGTAAAAGATGAAAAAACTGGAAAGTTTGTAGAAAAAGATATTGATAAGGAAGAATTATCTTTACAATTCCCATCAATAAAAGAAATTAGAGAATATTTTACAACAAAACGTAATACGTAGTCTAAAGTAACTAAAATAGGCAATTTAGATTTAACAGATCCAAATAATAAAGGTTATTTAATAACTTTAAAATTATTAGAAGCAATAACTGATTTACTTCCAGGAGTAGATTTAGCCGGAGAAGAGCTACCTATTTTATTATAGTGGCTTTAGATGTATGGATATACAGGTAATAAAGATACTGCTACAATTAGAGTTATCCAGTAGGGTATTTCAGAATTACTTAATATTTCTGCGAGAAATATATTGCTTGTAAATAAAATTAATGATATAAGAAAAGATAATCCAGAATTTGAAATTACAAAATTTTTAAATTCAACAATAGGTTTTGTAAACGGTAAAGTATCTGATTATTATAATGAAGGATCTGATAGTATTAAGTTTATATGGGGACAAGCATCTCTACCCATAAATTTATTAGCAGAAGCATATAATGATATATTAGGAAGACATTTTAGATATGTGACTGATAAACAAGGTAATAAATTACCAATGACTAGATAGTTTACTATGATAAATCATTTATATCATTACGGGTTAGATATATTACGAGACACTAAACGTAAAGTAAAATCAAAACGTGGATATAAAGAGGAAAATATTGGAGTTTTAAATGATAATTTATTTTTTACTGAACATGGTGCTAATTCATTACTACTAGAACCTCCAAGAGTTTATGTAGACGCAACTAATCAATTCGGTAAAACTAAAAAAGTATCGGAAATGTCTGCTGCAGAATTGAATTACGATGCTTTATTTAATAGATTTTTATTACCTTTAATTAATTCAGATGCTACTGATGTTTATATACATCATATTACTTATGCTGATAAAACTACAATTCCTAATTTCAAAATACCAAAAAATAAACTTAAATTTACTATTAATGGTACTTAGTAGTATATTGATTTTGGAACTATTCCTATAGCTCAATTAAAAACTATTATTCAAAATACAGTTGGGAAATAGTATAGACAAATTGGTAAAAATATAGTTAATAGTTATAGAAATATAATACGTAATTTAGCTGAAACTAATCCTGATATTTTTAAGCGTTGGATAGAAGATGCTAAAAATATATCTGTTACTGGAGTTGCTAATGCAGATATTAAATCAAAACTAATGGAATTTGTATCTGCTATACAAAATGCAAGCATCACAGATATTAATACTTGGAGTTATGAAGTATTTGCTGGTTTTATGTTAGCAGCTACAGATGAAAGAATATCAGTTTTAAATAAATGTGCTAACAATATAAATGAAAAATTTATAAAAGAAATTCATTATTCTAAATCTTATATTCCTGGATTTAAATATGGAATTAACTATCAAATATATCATTACTCTCAATATCTGTTTGCAGAAGGTACTAATAATATAGATGCCTAGTTTAGAAGCCAAATTATTGAATACGTTAAAGATTTATCTACAGATTTTAAATTATTACCTAGTGAAGATAACTCACTTAAATAGATTTTTGAATCATTTGATGCTAATGGTATAAAGCTTCAAGAAGGGAAAAAATCTTAGGATACTGTAACTTTAGCTGATGAATGGATTGATGAAAATACTGGTTATATAATTTTAGCAAAAGATAGTGATGGTAATCCAGTGTTTGATAAAAATAGATTAAATAGAAGTTGTACTATTAATCCTATAATAGAACGATATTTTTATAGTAACTATTTATTGATTCAAAATCTAAAAGGAATTTCATCTGGATCTGAAATAGGTCACGGTACCGGTAAATTAAAAAAATACGCTTCAACAGCAACTAGTTGGAATGATTTAATGGTTATGGAAGAGTCAGCAAGAACTAACTCTTCTTTTAAACGAACTGTTGATTTAGGTGTTCCTGGAGTTCTTCTATTACAAGATGATATATAGGGAGTTCCTCCAAAAGTTAGAATTGCCATAATGGAAGATTTACAAGCAACTGCGTTTAACATCTTAGGAAAAACAGAAGAATTAGACGGGAACGATGGATCTGCAATTACAAATCCTATATTTACTTTATTAGTTTAGTTATCTTAGCAAGATTGTGCTGGCAAAGATGTAATAAAAAGTATTGTTAGAGATTAGCATGGTGAATATGGATCAAATATTTTAATAAAATACGCATCATTTGCAATGATGAATAAAACAATACGTGATTCTTTAAATTATGAAGGTCCTAACTCTGCAAATCTTTTAAGGTTATTCTAGTTGATGACTGATTTAAAATTTGATGAAGAATATGGAGATGGATTAGATGCTATTCCAGAATATACTCAAGTTTTAGAAAAAGATGAAAACGGAAAACCTATTAGGACAGAACGAAGAAAAGTTACAGACGTTCCTATATACGATAATGAAGGTAATCTCATACGTTACGATACTTGGAAAATAGATCTTACTAAGAATTTACAATAGGAAACAATCAATGTATCTGACATGAGTGATGGAAATCCTATTTATTATTATGAAAATGGAAGACACTATCAATTAAGAAGTATTAAAAAAGCTGAAGGAGACCATAGATATACTATTGAAAAAGTACAAGTGTTTAATAGTAATGGTAAAGTAAAGGCAATTGACGATACTGTAACAACAGAAACTGTAACTATAAATAGTTTATGGGAATTATATAAAATTCTTGGCGGATGTTTTTCTGAAAATTTCATAAATGGTGAATTTGTATATGGAGATACATCTTTATATACTTTAGTCAATTATGTAAACAATATAGGTAGAACATATGTTACTGAAGGTGAACGTGTAGGAGAAGCTACAACAGAAAATTATTAGACCTAGAGTAATACATATTAGCCTTTAAAAGGTAAGTTTATAGCATCATTAGTAAATAATTCTGCAATTAAAAACGGAGCTGCTAATATTAATCCTAAAAGTATGTGGAATAGTAAAGATCCTACAGAATTGAATACTATGACATTACGTACTTCTGGATATTTAATGGTTTAGGATTATGATCATTTAGTTACTGATGGTGAATCTACACTCACTGAATTTACTTAGGTTATATCTGCATTAGTAGAAAAAGGTACATCTTTCAAATAGGCAAAAACTATATATGAAACTTTAGCAAAAATATCTGCTGCAAAAACACTCGAGTTATTAAGAGCTTTAGAAAATTTTGCAAAAGTATCTGGAAGAAAAGAAGAATTATATAAAATTATTGGTAAAATATTAATTAAAAACTTTAAACATAAAGACGGTGCTGTAAGTTTGTATCAAGAACATATTTTAGCATTATAGGATTTATTTAATAAAGCGAAAGGTGAATTTAATATCGATGATATGATTCTTCCATTTTCAGAAGCTAGTGCATTTGTTTAGGCTGTAACTACTATAATATCTAATATAAATGCTGTAGCTATTAAACGTAAATTTCCAGGATCTGGATTAATTATGGTTCCATCTTTTGGTTGGACTAAAAGTTTCAATATTCCAGGATCTGGAATTAGGAGTTTCTCTGACATGTTAGCTTGGATAAATAATGTAGATAATCAAGGAAATGTTTATAGCTAGGATTTAGGATATGCTTTTGACAAAGATGGTAAAAGATATCCACGAAAATTAGAAGTTACATTAGACAATAAAAATAATACTATAACATAGGTTTTAGATGGAAACAACCCTTTAATAACGGAAGATTAGAAATATCCTGATATTGATGTATTAAGTAAACTATATAAAATTGTTAAAAATATCTATGATTTAAATGGAGTAATTAACATAAGTGAAACATTACCAGCATAGGTTAAAGATATTCTAACATTAATTATTTAGTATGTTCAAACAGAACCAGAAGCAAGACCAGAATTTGGAGAAAATTAGTTCGAAGATCCAAATAGATAGGTTGTTTAGAATTTTAAAAACTTTATCAAACACGCAACGATTAAAAGTTACGTTGCTGGAAAAAAAGATGTTGTTAAAACTCCTAGCGAATTATAGTTAGGTTAGGTTGTATTTATTATAAAAAAAGATGATACAGGTACTCCTAGAATATATAATCCAACTTCAGAAACTTATATTTAGGATTTGAATCATCCAGCTAATATAGAATCTGTATACATAGATAATCCTAATACTTTATATGAATATAGTAATCCTGATAAATATGAAGGATTTATTGTTGATTATTCAACACCTAGGGATCTATAGCCAACTACTATTTCTTTTAAGGATTCTAATAGACAAGAATTTGTTATTAAAAATGTTGTTAGTTCTGAGCCTAGAAAGATATTTCAAAATAGTTCTTATGAATTAGTTTATAATGCGGATGGAAAATTAGAAGGCCTAAAAGTTATAAACGATAAGACTAAAAAAGTTGGAATAATAACTGGAACTATTAATCAATAGTATAATAAAGATGGATAGTGGGTATTTACAGTTACAGAAAATAGTGGAAACGTAATAACTATAGAAGGTGAAACTAAAACTATTAAAGGTACTCGTAGAAACTTATGGTTATTACCTATTATAAAGAAAAATATCGAAATTTTACAAAGTGAAGATAGTTCTGAATTAGAAAAGAAGTTAGCAGAAAGAGCAATTTAGTAGGAATTAAATAATGTATATAATGGATTATTTACTGGAGAAGATGGAAAATTACATCCTTATCAAAAGAATACATTAAGAATTACCGATTATGAAGCAAAGATTCCTAGAATTTTTGCAACACAATTTAAATTAAGAGCTGGTGATAGTATTGCAGATATTATAGAGAAAGATTATAAATTTTTCTTAGAAAGATTTAGAGAAGCAAATTAGCCTGCAATAGAAAGAGGTTGGGATCTATGTTTTACTAATTCTACACGAAAACATACTTATGTCACATTTACTAAACCTGATGAAAGTAAGATAATACCAGTAAATTATGTATATGTACATAATGATGGAGAATTTCAATGGGTATAGGATGCTAATGGAAATAATCTTTATCCTAGAAGTAGAGTTAAACGTGATAAGGATGGAAAAGTTATTACAAAAGAAGTCATTTAGAAAGACGGTACTACTAAACAAGAACCTGTTTGGGAAGATTGTGTAATGCAAATATTATCTCCAGGTAACACTAATGAAACAATATATTATGCTGTAGATGCTAAAGCTGCCTCTAAAATTTATTCTAAAGATAATGAATCGTTAATAATAAATTAGCATACTAAAATAGATAAAAATACATTACTCGATTTCTTCACCGAATTAGAAGAAAAATCACATCTTAGAATTCCTAAAAATCATAAATAGATTATGGAATAGTTAAAAGATGATGAAATTACTAAAACTTCAATTATAACAACTATTAATGATGCATTTTAGATGGATGAAAATAAAGCGAGATCTATTTGTAATTCATTTAAAGAATCGTTAAAATTAATAGTGGCTCGTATTCCAGCATAGACGCAACAATCGTTTATGAAAATGCGTGTAGTGGGATTCTTAGACACAGATAGCAATCAAATTCAAGTATCACATTTTCAGACTTGGATTCAGGGTTCTGATTATGATATTGATAAAGCGTATGCTATGGCTTTATCAATTAAAGATTCTGGTTTATTGTATACATGGTCTCCATTCTTCATAATGTCAAATGTAGAAGAATTTGAAAAATCAAGGACAATTCCTATTCCTTCTGGTAAAACTGTAACTCAGTCTAAGAAAGGTGTAGATATTAGTTTTCTAGCAGATAGATTGTTAAGTAAATATAATGGTAACGAATAGTAGTTGTTTTATGGTAGTGGACATAATGATATAGTAGAAATTCTTAAGTTAGTTGGTGACAATGAATTAGTATTCATAAATAATGAAGTAAGAAAGAAACACATAGTATCTGAAAAACAAGACAAAAAAACTATTAAAAGAGATCTTGTAGAAGAAGTATTAATGAAAGCTATTAACAGACATACTACATACTTCTCTAATTTAGATGATAGTGTTAAATATGATAGATCTAAACCTTCAAGATATGAAATTTAGCAAATATTTAAGAATGTAGTTGCATACGGTATTATGGATGTCGTTACAGACCCAAGGAATTTGATTAATGCTCAATCTCCAGTATCTTTTGGTGTATTAGGTCCAGCATCTGAAAAATCCCCACTTGGTTTAAGAAATAGAAGATTAATTTCTTCATGCCCTTCTATGGTAAATATTACTACTGAAGATAACTTATCTGGAAAAATGGGTATTGGTGTTGGTGCAAATGGTGCTAAAGATAATTTTGCATTGATTTATCATTATATGGATAGTATTTCATCTGGAGATATTCATAGATTAAGACGTCTTCCTTTTAATTTTACAATAACTTTTCCTGGAAAATCAAAAGAAAGAATAACTGTTTTACCTTCTATAAATAACTCGGTATTAACACCAGATCAAAATGATAATATAAAAAATGCAATAAGAAAATATTTAAATTCGAGAGGTGTTCCAGAGGAAGAAATTAAAGAATAGCTAATAAAATACGACGAAGGTTCTGAAAATACTGCTCTTACTATATCTGCGATTATTTCTGCTGCAACAGATAATGCTAAAGAATTAATTTTAAGAAAAATTAATGCTGATCCTAAATATATGAAAATATATTTATTCTCTGCAATATTGAATATTGATTTAAGAGATGTTGCAGAATTAATGATTTCTGACGATATCGATTTTATATTAAATCAATGTAGAGAAAACATGTTTGATCCTACAAAACAAACATATATAAATAGTACGATTGAAAGATTCTTAATTGGACCTCGTATGCCAATTTTATCTGAAGACTCTTGGAAAGAAATTCTAAACAGATTGGAGAAAAAATATCCTGAATTTAAAAATTGGACAAAAGAAAGATTTATACAATATTTATCAGTTATTTATAAAGAAAAAGCCAAACGATCATATACTAATGAAGATGGGTAGTTAATACTTACTACATAGGAGTTTTTTGATGCTTTTACAGAAACACCGTTAACTAATACATATAATTGGCAAGCTTTAAATAGATTTAAAATAAAATTTTTAGAATACTAGTAGCATTATGATCCAGAAACTAGTCCACAAAGAATGGAAACTTTTAAAACATTATTGAAAGGTGGTGATGAAATAAGTATGTTAGCTAGATTTTTAAAAATAAACTAGGGAGTTCCTCCAGTACCACATGATTTTATTGAATATTTAGTAAAGCTAGAAGCAGATATAACTAAACAGTTTTAGAAAGCTGATTCAAAACTTTCAAAATCAAGCTATGTTCAAAATAATGAGTTATTAACGAACTTTGATTTAAAAAGATTTTTCAATGATGAACAATATAGGCTTACTGCTATTGCTTTAGCAGATAATTCTAAAACTTGTTTTAATGTGTTAGATGTTATTTGGCATTCTCCTCATATACGTTAGGCTTTTATTGATATATTTAATGGTGTAAGAAGTATTGATGCTGTTTCAAGTAGATTTGAATTGATGCGTAAAATACGAAAAGATTTATTAAATGCTGAAAAAGATCCAAAAACAAGTAAAGCTACTGTTAATAAGAGTTAGTGGAATTAGATAAATAGAGTTATTGATTCATAGATGATTTATGGATATCTTGTTCAATAGGATATATCTTTTCCAATAGAAAGTGGAACCATGACAGTTAGAAGATAGAACGATAGCCTAAAGAGAAAAATTCAAGAGGAAGATGAATTAATAAATATTTCTTCATCTGAATCGATATCTAAATTTAAATATTGGTTTGAAAATACTTTCTTAGAATTATTAAAGAATCCTGCATTATTAATAGATCTTGATCAAAGTGATAAAATGAAACTAGCAGATAGTGTTTTATTACATGATCTTGCTAATGGAACAACTAGAGATAGTTATTCTGGTATGGATATTATTGTAAGCAAATTTGGATTTATTAATTTCTTTGAAGTTGCTAAATCTGGATATAGTTAGGATAAATATAATTTGTATTTAAAAGAAATCCCTAAGATTGGGAAAATAAAAATTTTTGGAAGACCGTTGATTGATTGGTTTTTCATATATGACTTAATAACATCCAAAGATAAGCTAACTAGAGACAATTTAAATCCTATTCTTATACCTTTTGTAAATGATGAATCTACTTTAATTCCTGATTATTTTAGACAAATGGATGCTAAAGATAAAAGTAGAGAACCATTAATTCCTGTGTATACTGTAGAACCTTTCTAGAAAGCAGCTGCTCCTGTTGTTACTAGATATAATTATAATTCATATGAATATAAAGATTTTATATATGTTAGAATATATAATCCTGATACAGGCGGGTTCGATCTTTATGTAAGATCTGGAAATATTACATCGGAAGAATAGCCAGACGAACCTAACTATAATAGATTCCCTGGATTATCTTTTGTAAAAAGTCTAGGAAGCCATTTGAATAGTAACTATAGCGGATTACAAGGAATTTCAGATATGGAAATAAGTTTATTAAAACATAAAATTACAAAGAATATGAACTTAGAGCAAATAAAAGAAAAAGTTAAGAATCTAATGATGTCAAGAATATTATCTATTAATGTAAATTGTTCATAACATGGCAAACTGTGAAGCTATAATTAATGTTAGGGGTGGTGAAATATCCATCCCTATTTCTGAAGAAAATAGAAATAATTTAGAAAATATAATTACAGATTTATTTAACTCAGATCAATTAGGTGAGTTAATAGATTTGTTAGATAAATCCGGATATGTGCCTCGTGTATTTAATCTTTCTAATAATACATTAGGAACTGAAGTTGGAAATTCATCTTTATTTAAATTAATTACAAAATATTTAAATCCAAATCTTAACAATTAGGATATATTTGATGAATCACACTTTATGGATAATATTTTACTTGTAAATAATTTATCTGGAACAGGTTTAGATATGTAGATAGGTCAAGATGGAGAATTAAAATTTGTAATAGACGATTCTATTTTACGTAATTCTGAAACTAGAAATTCAAAGCTTATACAAGTAATGAAAATGTCTATAGCATATAAAGCATTATTGAAACAAGATCAAAGATATTCCGAATTGATTAAAGCTGTATAGAATATATTTGATGATTTATTAGAGAAAGCTGATAAATATACATCTAACACTAGACTAAAAATAATAATGAATAGATTATCTGAAATAGAAGATTCTGGAAGAAGATTATCTGAATTATTAGTTTATATATTTGGAGACATTTATTATAAATCAAACGTTGATAAAGACTAGTTATAGATTTTAGAGGATGTTATACGTGATACTATTACTCCAATTCAATCTTAGGCTCTTTTAAATCCAGATTCTTCAGATCCATCTGAAAAGTATTTAAGTAGAATCATAAAAGGTGATATTATTTCAAAAGAAGAACTAGAAAAAATTATAAAAGAAGATAGTTTAGAAGGTGATCCGTTAGAAATATTGCAACAATGGATTTATGATTTCAATACAAAATTGAGTTATAATAATTTATTTATAAGGATATAGTATGAAGCAACCGATCATTATAAATTAAAAACGTTATTTTTTGATCCTGTAAAAAATCCCAATATTCATTTATTAAGTCCAAATTTTTATGGATCATCTACTAGGTTGATAGAATATAATTTTGGATTTAATATTGTAGAACATTTAGGTCAATATTATGTTGGACAATCACTAATGTTTTCAACTGAAAAACTCAGTGAACGATTAAGAAGATTTGATAATCTTAGAGAAGCTAGAGCTTTTATTACTAAAGAAAGAAGAAAAATACGAAATTCAGATAAAACTTATTCTGGAGCTAGAACTACTATTTATAATTTTAAAAATAAAATATTAGTTTCGGGATTTAAAAAATTATAGGTAGATATTAAAAATTCTAAGCTTACACCTGGCAGTATGATTCCTATTAAACATTATCCAAAGGTAAAATTTATACATGATATTAGTATATTGAGTAGTAGATGGAAACCAGCTAAATTACCTACCAATTTATTTTGGTAGGATATGACTGTAGACGTAGATTAGTTTTTAAACAGTTTTGGATATTTTGATTTTTTTAAAGATAGTGCTTAGAAATAGAAATATTTAGAAAGAATGTAGGAAATATCTGACTTAGAATTTTTTCTAATGAGAGCTACTGATTTACTTTAGGATAAAATAGATTCTGGAGAAATATTAGAACTTTCTACTATATTCTCAGTAGATCCTACTACTAGATATAAAATAATAGACTAGGTTTTAGATGAGATGGAAGTAAGCGAATTTAAGATTTTAAAAGTAGAGAATGTTAAACAAGGAAAAAAGAAAAACCTGAGTACTGTTACTTTTAGTGAAGTAAAAGAGGCGCATCCTTCTCAACTTATAACCATCCCGAGGTTTAATATAAAAAGAGATTTATTAGCAGTAGTAAATCATCTTAAAGATCATTTTGGAGTAAATTGTACTATTATTAATGATGACGATATTAAAAATGGTATGGAAATTAATGGAAAAAAAGTACGATTTCCAGATAGTGTTAAAAGAGCAAGAGCGTTTATTTTTAATGGACAAATTTATGTAAATATTGAACGTGGAGATGCAGGAGATGTTATTCACGAATATATGCATTTAGCTTTAGGTATTTTAAAAGTAAGAGATCCTAAAACATATTATAGTTTAACTAGTTTAGTAACACAATTACCTGATTATTAGGATTAGATAAAACGTTTTAGAAAATTTAGAGATTACAGGTCTGAGTTGGATTTACAAGAAGAATTATTTGTGACTTTATTGGGTAAAGAATTCGGATAGCAAATTGTCATTAATTTTTATAATAACGAAAATATCGAGAAAACCTTAAATAGGTTTAAAAAAGAATTTCGCAATATAATAATTAAAGCGTTTGCATTAGGATAGGGTGCCGAAAATCTTGAATTAGAATAGATATTAACTAAAGATTTATAGCAGATAATTGAAAACTTTGGATCAATGATTTTTGAAAAAGAACCAGTAGATGCAAATGAACTTATAGAAGCAACAGAATCAAGATAGGTTACTAATTTGATTGCTAGAATGATTAGAAATTCTCAATTTAAAGAACATTCTGAAAGTTATATAGAAGAAATATGTGAATAATTATGGACTGTACATGGATTTTAAATATAATAGAAAATGGAGAGCTAACTGGCACTGAAAGTTTTACAGATTTTGATGCATTACGTAATGAAATAGCTGATAAATTTGACATTACTAACGAATCAGATGTAATAAAAAGTAAAGATTTAAGTCAAGAAGATGCCATTAAAAGATTAAAAGAATTAAAATCTACAACAAGGATTAAAAGAGCTACTTATTCAAAAAATAAAGACGAGTTATATGATATTCCCGATAATGAAGATTATATAGAACTACATTAGTTTATAGAAGGTGGAAAAAAAATAGACGGAATGACTCCGTTTACAGAACCTTACGATCCAGAAAAATTAGCTTCAACGTTAAAAAATGAAAACAAATTAACTGACGAAGAAATAAAAAAACTATTTGAATCGTTTGAAAGAACTGAAACTAGAGCATATTATTTACACATTCTTTTAAATAATTATTTTAATGATACTACATCTAGAACATTAGAAGGTATCAAAAGAGTTATAAGAAGTACATTTCCTTCAGAAATATAGGACGAATGGCTAAAAAGTGACGCTATGCTTTCTAATTTTTTAAGTTAGCTATAGAAAGTTAGAAATAAAATACTAACACTTACTGGTGTGAATGTAGAACATATAATTCCAAATGTAAGTTTAACAGCAGACTTAAACGGAACTTCTAAAAAATTATATGTAAATATAGATTTAGTAGCTATTGATAGTTATGGTGTACCTCACGTATTTTTATTTAAATCTTCTGCGAAAAATGAATTAGAATAGCCAGACGTAAAGAGACAAAAAAGAGATTACTATCTTGGAGCTATTAGACAAGTATTGGCATAGAAAGGATACAATATTAAAAATATGACATTAAATATTGTTCCTGTTTAGTTCTTTGAAAATGATGATACTACATTAAAAGAAATAGCATTCGGCGAAATAGTAGATAGAACTATTGCATTAAGAAGAGATAAGAGTTCTAGATTAGATCCTTATGTTGGAGAAATTTGGAGAGATTTAAATAACCTTATCCCTGTCACGTTAAATGAAGCTGATTTCAATGGGGTAATAACACACGATGTTACTAGTAAAGTATAGAAATTATTTCCAACTCATAATATTGTATAGGATTCTAGATCTAGAAAAGTTACTAATTTTATAAAAAAATATGTAGTTATATCTACTAAACCAGGAATGTCCTACGAATTTTAGGATAGGCATGGTAATATTTATTATGTAAAAGAAAGTTCTCCAGCAGAAACTAATACTGAGTTAAGAGAAAAAGTCGCTAAAGTAATTGATGCTGAAAAGAAAGCTGATATAAATAAATTAGGCTTATTTTTAAGAAAAATACAAAATGTAATAAACAATCACGCATCTCTTACATCTATATCTTCAAATAGTTCAAGTGCTGGCAGAATTAGTATGGCACTAAATAAATATGCAACTGATGATTGGGAATATAAAGCATTACCTAAATTAGAAGCTTTAGGAATTGGAGCTTTTCAAAACAAAAATACTGGACAAATTGATTTTATCATATTAACGGGAGAAGATAATTTAAATGATACTATAAATTTAGGTTTTGGAAATACAATACTTGGAGCATTTAAAAAGAACCATTAGATTTCTGGAAAAGTAAAATTATAGGCTACACAAGGAAATATCAAATTTATGGAATTGTTGGTAGCTTTAGATGAATGTTGGTCTGAATTAAAAGATGAACACATTGGAGAACTTAAAGTAATGAATCCTTTTACAGGTAATACCTTAAGTATTCAAAACTCAATGTTAATAGCAGATTATAAACAGCTATGTAAAGAAGCTGGAGTAACTACAAATATTGCACAGTTAGAAAAAGCATTTATTTCAGATATTGAAAACTTAAAAAATCACGTTATAACAACTTTAGGACATGTTGCAATAAGTGATTAGTCTTTATTACATACTATTCAAGAAAGAATTGAAAAATTATAGGTATTAAATAGATAGATTGTAGCAGAAGAATGTATGAAAATAATTCAGCTGATTACAGCTGATAAATCTCCTGGAGAATTTTTAAAAGATGGATATGCAAATGCTATAAGTGCTGTACAAGGTGATAAATAGAAATTAGAACTATTAAATTTGTATTTAATAATATTGCAAACTTATATGTATGCAAAAGGAGATTGGTATGGAATTCAAGAAATGCAAACTATTGGACAAGCTAGTAAAAATACTTTGTTTAATGGATCTATGACTGTAACAGCAGATGTGATACCTTATAGAAATGAAGCAAATTTAACTAATAGTGCTTTACAAAGTTTTCAAAAAATTAGAAGAACTTTCGTACATTTTAAAGACGATTTCTTTGAAAATCACGTTAAAAAATTATGGAAGGATAAAGGATATTCACAATCCCAAAATTTAACATTAGGAAATTAGTCTATATTATATAGAAACCTATTTGAAGAAAAAGATGGAAAATTAAATCCTAATTTAGTATTTAAAAACCCTGATACTGATACTACATTATCTGATACAGAGAAGAAATTTTTAAGAAAAGTATTATGGATAATAAATAGAAGACGTTGGGGATTAGAAAGTTATTCAGAATCTTCTCCAGAAGTTCAAAAAGAGAAACAAAAAAGAGGATAGAAATGGTATTGGGTTCCTATTCAAGAAGCTGCTGCTGGTTCAAAGCTAAATAGAGATCATCTAGAAGATACTATTAAATAGGAATTTAAAGAAATAGTATCTTTTGGAAAAGAAGCTAAAGAAGTTTTTCGAAGAGAAGAAGCAAACGTATATACTGAGTCTGAATATGAGGCTTTTTAGAAAGCAGAATAGAGAAATAAAATATTTATTAGATATACTGAAAGTGATGACGATTAGTATAAACGAACATAGTTATTGCAATCTAAACCATTAGGTTTTTGGGAAACTAATGTAGAAAATATTGTACTACAACATGAGTTAACTTATATTCGACGAGATGAACTAGATAAATTATTACCACATATTGCAGTAGCTAAATTCTTAATAGAAGCTTGGGGCAATTAGGCAGGATTAGATACTAGTGTTAATTTAGATTATTTAGATAATTTCGTAAAGTAGTCAATACATAATGTTACACTATTGTCAGCTTAGGAAAAAGAAAATACTCATTTGATCCGAAAAGCTAAAATGGCTGCAAGTTATTCTATGATTGTAGGTAATGTATTTGCTCCAATTCGTGATGTATTAGATGGATTATGGAAAGGTATTGGTATTTTTGTAGGGGATACTTGGGGTGAAGGAAAAGGTTTTACAAAAGCTGATTATATAGATGCTTATAAAGTTGTAATAAAGGATAGTACAGAAAGTTTAGCCGGTGTTACATTATTAGAATCTTTAAATGCAGCATTTGGTATTTCAGATATGGATTATGCGCAATTGGCTAGAAAAACAAAATCTGGTAAAGTTGGATTATTTAACTTTAAAGATAAATTATTCTGGACTACAACAGCTGGTGACTATACAAATAGAATGGTTATTTTAATAGCTAAAATGAAACATGATGGATGTTTTGATGCTTGTAGTTATGAGAACGGATTAAAATATAATATGAAAAAAGATAAACGTTTTTCTACTTGGGATGGTACAAAATGTACAGATTCGAAATAGCAAGGTTTATACTTATCCATGTTACGAGATTTCAATGAAGCTGGATATAATTTAAAGGAAGGTGATGCTTTACCAGAACCTTACGCTCCTAAAGAAATAGTAGCGTTAAAATCTTTTGCCGATAGACTTTATGGCTATTATGATCACGAGTTAAGAATTCAAGCAGAAAAGCATGCGTTAGGCTCTTTATTTTTACAATTTTCTACATATCTTACAGCAAACAAAACACAATGGTTTTTGTCACCTAAAGAGTATGAAACAAATGTTAGAAAACAAGCTACTGATGCTGATGGAAATCTTTTATTTTGGAAAAGAGTTATAGATGTTAACGGAGAAGAAAGTTTAATACCCGTTCCAGAAAGTGAATTAGAACCAAACGATCCTAGAGAACCAGTTATGGATGTTGCTAAATCTTACATGGAAGGAATATTTTATACATTAAGAGATTTTTGCAGAGATACCAAAAATTTAGGATTGATTGGAGCTTGGAAAAATGTTCAAGACTGTGATGCTAAACGTCAAAATTTAAGATTACTTGCATACAAGTTGTTAATGTGGGCAATTCTCGGAGGTATTGTTAAAACCTTACTTTCAATGTGGAAAGAAAATAGAAAGAAAGATAAATCTCCATATACTTTAGGTAGAGCTATATCAGACGAAGGATTTAATATGGTTTATCGAGCAATAAACGGTTCTGCTGATAACTTTAATTTATTGAATGTTTTTGGTGGAAATATAATGGATTCAGAAGTTCCTGCGTATGCTACTGCAGCTAACTTTGTAAAATCTACTTGGAAAGCTGGAAAGAATATTGTTACAGGAAATGAAGTAGGAAAATCGTTAGATGCGTGGATTTATACTAATTCTGCGGCATATAGAAGTACTAGTGGATTATGGAGAGGTTTGTAGAAAATGTCAGAAGCCACGAATAACTCATTAGCATGAAAAAAAAAGGATTACCAGACAAATGTCTGATAATCCTTTTATTATTTATATTCAAAATAAGGTTCTTTTTTACAGCCTTTATTTGGCAATTTAAATACTACAAAAAATCTTTTGAAAAATGTAAACGTGAAATCAAAATCTTCTTCAATAAAGAATCCAAATTTTTTTCTTTTTCTTTTTTTCATACTGTTTATATATAATCTGACCAGTATCTAATTCCTTTTAATTCTATAAATCCTATAAGTTTACTATGTCTAATTCCTCTAAATTTAGCTGGAGAATAATATATACGATTAGTTGGATATTCTCGTATTATATCAAAATCCAATCTTCTTCGCTTCTTTTTGGCCATTATCTTCAAGATAATTATAAACATCACAAAGAGCCATATCTTGAGTAGCAGTTGCTTCAATACCAAGTTTATCGAATAATTTCTGAACTCGATCTTTCTTTAGCTTACCAAATTCATATTTTAATGATAACCTACCTTTTCTAAGTAATGCTTGATCTATGTTTTTAAGACTAGTATTAAAGGTACAGAAGAATTTTAACTTTAAAGAATCACCAAGCATACCGTCAGAAATATTGAGAATAGGAGTGATCAAATTGTTATAATTTGTATTTCTATCCTTAACAACGGATTCACAATCCTCAAGAACAAATACTCCACCTTTACTATCGAGTAGGAACTCCATAAACTCAGTACTATTAATCATACTAAACATACTACTATCTAACCAATAGAACTTTTGCTCAGGATGATCCTTAATCATTTTACGTAGAAACGAAGTTTTACCAGTACCAGGAATCCCGAACATAAGTAAAAGAGAAGACTTATCACCTGTGAGTATTTCCTCAATTCTTTCATGCGGAAAATCTTCATTATAATTTATATCATAATCAATGTCAAGTTCATTGACAGGCAATAAACGTTTAATGAATTGCCCTTTATTAGAAACCGATACAAAGATGAGATTAGCTGTATCCTTTTTAGTTATTTGAATACAATTAGATAATTCTTCTGGAATATCTGGAGTTATATTAAAAATAGTCCCTTTATGGCAAATCCAATCATCAGTATAGTAAATTGTATTACCTTTCCACTTATAAGTTTCACATCCAGGAATCTTTTTAATAAGCTTACTAGTTTCTTTCCAATCAAATTCACCATTAATTAATTCCTCGTTATCGTCCTCGTCAATTCCATCAAAGAAATACATTACATATGGTACTGTACCATGAATTTCATAGAATAGACGATACATAAAAGCATCATCACTATATTCTTCTATACTTACATCATTCTTTAATAATCCATTAAAATAATAATTAATAGTATTCTTCATATTTCAAAATATAAAGGTTCATAAATCGGTTGATAATTCTCGTTAACAAGACTAACAGTTGCAAATAACGTATTTCCAAATCCCTTCTTCTTTTCTAATTTATGATTTGAAGAATGGATATGTCCAGACAACGCTATTTGTGGCTGTTTTTCTTTTATTATTTTAGCAAGTACTTTATTACCTGCTTTTACACCTTTTTGAAATCCTTCTGTTATAGTACCTAAATCTCCAGCAGCTGGAGCATCGTGTGTTATAACTATGTCACAGAATTTCGGCATCGTAGAATAATATTCTTGTAATTTTTCGTCACTGGCCATATATGCCCAGTTACCGAATATCTTACACCACGGACTGCCCCATATTTTAATTGTTCTATTTTCAAATATAACATTGGTTTCTGTGTTTTCTAAGAATTCAACTTTATTTTTTGTGGCTTTATATAACCTATCTAAAATCTCAGGTTTTCTAGAATATGCTATTGAATGATTGCCTAGGACGCCGATACAGTGGGTACACGGCAAGTTCTGTATCCAGTTTGATAGATTACTCATTGTCCACATTTCTGCTCTCAAAACGTCTGATTGGACCTCTAAAGGTAAAATGTCCCCAACGATAAGAACTATATCGCAGGGGACAATATCAGTAGGTAAGTAACCATGAAGGTCACTTATCGCACAAATTTTTATTTTATCCATTTATCTATAACTTCTTGAATATTTTCTTTTCTATCGTAATTATTTTCAAGATAATCCTGAGCTTCACTTGCAGATAATTGACTAAGAGAATATTCAACATTGTCAAAATCTTTTATAAAGCAATATGCATTTGCTCCAGAATGAATCCATAAACACTGATCGTTTCCTCCAAAATTTCTTATACCATTTTGAAGTAAAACTTCTTGACTCCAAGGATTTCGGAAACTTGAGCCATATCGCTTTTCATACTTTAAGTTATACTTCTCTCCATCCACCATCACTATCAGCAATATTTAAAGCGTGATATAAACAACCGTATTCAACAGATAAACAACGCATATAAATGTCTTCCTTATTAGGAATGTTATCATACATATTATCCATCAATTCTTTTGGAAATGTCCATTTAGAGTCAAAATAAGCATTAACATAGTCATTATCCCAATCAATATCAGCTTCAAAATTGTCTTTAAGAAACTCTCTAATATATTCGATATTTTTTGGATCTTCTGAGTATGCATAAAATGTATTTTCACAAATATTAGCCATTACAAATCCTTTTCGATTCTGACAAAATGCTTTTTATATACTCCAGGAAATTGCCTTTTAAGTTTCACTAATGCTTCTTTTGGATTGTTAGCATCAACGTAAACCATATCAAATTCTGTGTCTTGCTTATTATATTGAATATTATAAATGTACCTTTTCATAACCAGTGAATTTTATCGTTATACTTGTAAATTAACTCAGGAGTTTGTAATGTTACGTGTCTATTACCAAAATGTAAATCAACACTATTATTTTCTTTAACAGTATATATATCACCCTGTCTAATCATAGGATTGATATCATCTGTTATGTCAAAGACGTTTTCCAATCCAAGAAATCTACGCCCACTAAAATCAATGGGCGTAGAATTTTCTTTTATAATATTGAGGATTTCTTGTAACGTCTTTTCGATTCTATCAAGTCTTTCCTCAATAAGCATTTTACTTAATTATAGCTACACGAGAGCCGATAGCAGCATCTCCGTTAGTATTAGTTACATTAACACCACGATTCTTAAGATAGTTAGCAACAGCATTTGCACGCTCATTAGCAAGTTTATCGTTACGAACCTTACTACCTTCTGGACTAGCTGAACCAACAACTGTTACTGAACCTTGAATACCGTTCAGCATCTCCTTAGCTGTATCAGTAAGCTCAGCACTATTCTTATCAAACATCACTATAGCATAAGGAATCTTGGCACTAACCTCAACAATCTTTTCAACAATCTTAGTTTCAGGTTGACGGTTACGAAGCTCGTTAATTTGCTCATTTAGATGGTCAATATCGCCTTGTGTATACTGGAATGGACACTCAGTAAATTGCTTACCAATCTTATAAGTAGCGCCAACTTTTAAACCATACCAGCTATTACGACTGTCAAAACGAGGATGTTCGTTAGTCCCATAGCTATACAAGCCAGTCAAATTATAATTAAATTCGGGAATGAAATTAAGTTGAACTCGGTTAGTAACATTTACATTAATCTCACCCTGAAACTTAACGCCAAAGTCATTCATATAGTTCTTGCCAGGATAACCATGAATCCACATCGGACCAGTTGCTAAAACAAACTCAACAGTACGAGGCTTATAACCACCAAAGATGTTGCTCAAATTACCCTTAACGAGACCTGTTACAGTCATGTAGTTAAAGTTCTGAGACTTCTTTCCAGTACGTTCCCACTGAGCAAATCCTAACTTACTGCCGTTGCGAATACCGAAATCACCTTCAAAGGCAACACCAAACTTTGGTGTGATCCATTTACCAATCTCAGCACCAATCACTCCCTGGATTGTATGACCCCAGTCCTCGTATCCATTGCATCCTGGATGAGTTAACGCGGTTGCACCTCCATCAATGCGAACATAAGTATTATCAATAAACTTACTCTGCTCAAATGTCTGAGCGTTAACAAACATTGCTGCTACAGCAGCCATAATCATAAAAAACTTACGCATAAATTAAATAAATTAAAGTTAAACATTAATGCCTACGATGAGGCCTATTATCTCTTCTACCATCATATCTAGGTGGTCTAGGTACAGGTCTAATAGGTTGCCTATATCTAGGATACCTAGGAGGATAGTAGTAGTATCCATTGTAATAATAGTATACTAATCTATCTTGATAGTAATATGGAGTTCCATAATTTAATACTACTTCAGTAGTTGGAACTTCATCAGTTACTACACAAGATGTTGCACCGATTAGTAGAACTAATAAAATCAATAACTTTTTCATTTCTTATATTTCTCGTTAATATAATTCATATGTTGAACTAACGCAAGGTAACATCTTACAGCAATTACAAATTCTTTTGGCATCTTTTCAAACCATCTTGGACTAACCATTTGCTTTACATACCATAAATAACTTTCCTTATCACTGTACATTTTCAAACTCTTTTTGTAACGGAATAATCAATCTACGCATTTCTGGATGTGCTGCATCCGAGGTTCTCAACTTAAAGAAATCTTTCCAATCATCTATATATCCAGTCATGAATAATTCAGTTTTAGTAGCATTAGGTAATACTTCTCTAGCTTCTTGTGGAGTTTGTCCAGTACTAAGAAGATAAAAATATGCATTTTCAGAATCTTGTAACGCTTTTTCAAACTTCGGATTATTGATACTATATTGCGGTTGGATAAAAGTAATCTCATTATTAAACTTTCCTTTAGAATAGTTACAATATCTTTGAGATTCCATACTAAAACTAAACACACGATGTCTTGTTAATTCCTGTGCTATAGCTCTAGAACAAGTAAACTTTACAGATATTCTTTTCTTATGATGTTCGGTAGGTAGACATAAATATTCAAATACATCTGACGGTTTAGTTTTAAACATACCTCCACCTGTGAACATTTCTTCTATAACCCTATAATTAGTAGTTATATAAAATGCAGGAATACTTTCCATTGATACTCCTTCATAAGCAAGCTCTTCTCTATTTTCAACCACTTTAGAATAAGGATTCTTTTTAAAGATTTGAACTATATCTGCTTTTTTAAGATAATGATCATCATACATAGGAGAACCTACTACAATCTTAAGATAAATAGTTCCATGTTCTAGAACAGATAAATGTCCTTTAGATTTAATCATTTCAAAGAACTTTTTATAAGAATCTTCTGTTATTTTATCTTCCGATTTATAGCATATTCTTCCAGCCAATTCTATTTGTTTCTTAGCATCTTCTATGAGTTCTCCATGTAGAATGTATCTATCTTTATCAAGTTTAATTGTTGGAACTTCTTGTTGAATTATTTCAAAACTCGGATTAATTAACTTCATTTCTTTATATATTGATTAAATTCAAAATCTTTAGTTAACGTATAATAATGCACTATAAGAAAAATAAGATAAATACTCCAGAAGATTGGATTTAAATATAATATTCCTAATACACATATAATACCAGACAAAATGTTTAGTATTATAAACATATCAAAACCTATTTTATTCATTTAAGAATCCTCTAATTTTATCGAGAGTAGTTACTCCAATAAATCTATATTTTTCTTTTCCTTCATCATCTAATAGAATCATTGTTGGTAAATTTCTAATTCCGTATTCATCAGCTAATTCAAACTGTTCTTCAATATCTATTTCTTCTATAAGGATGTCATTAAAATCCTTTAGAATTTCAGATTGTTGCCTACAACTTGAACACCAATTAGCAGTAAATTTTAATAGTTTCATAACAATGTCTTCTCAAACAATTCTTCAGGTACAAACATATATTTACCCACAACAAATATATCTTCACTAATTTGTGAGAATCTATCTTGTAACTGACCTTCAATTCTCATATACCGTTTTGTAGTTATCTTGGGTTTGGCTACATACCCAGTTAATTTTTGGGTATGTACTGTCGTTTGAGTATTTTTCATTTTCTAGTAGTTTGATTTTATCTTCCAAATAGAAGATTGCTTTTCTTAAATCTTCAATAGCTTTATCTAAACTAGACATACCAGATTCCGATTTATGACCTGCCCGCAAGATATATTTTAAAGCATTACCTAGATCAAAATCTAGATGTCTAGTTATATCAATTACTTCTATACCACATTTATCCTTAAGCCAGGTATAATGTGATGGATGATTTACATTATCAGGCATCTGCTTTCTTTATAACTCTTCGTAAATCTCTACTTACCTTTTCTAATGACTTTTTCTGAGGTTCAGTAAAGTATTTCATCTCTCCATATTTCTGTTCAAAAAGAAAACTTAAAATTTCACTTAATAGTTTTTGTGTAGCTCTAGCATTACTAGAACCACTTATTGTTATACCTCCCATAAAGATAATACTTTATTTTCAAATTTACTAATAATTTTACGAATTTCTGCAAGATAATAACTATAATTAACATCTTTTGGAAATTCTTTAATCTTTGTCAAATCATTAACAATTCTAACTCCGGATGCTTTTAATAAGTTTTCTGGATTTCCACCAGGCTTTTGTTTAAATAGATAAGGTGCATTTTTAGCAACATAAAACCGATTAATTCTAGTAATAGCTTTATCTTCATATATCACTTTAAACTTCTTATCTACTTTCTGATAAGTTATAAAATCGTTAATGTCTTGACTATTCATTACCGTTTCTTCAGGAGGAATACCGTCTGCAAAATACGCATTTAATGCTTTAGGTATAATCATTGGTTGCATACCTTTACCCAAAGTTACAGTATCAATAAACAATCCTTTCTTTTTTAATAACTTCGGATTGTGGGTTTCTTTATACCCTTTACCTACTGCAAGATAATCATTAATTGCAAACTGATAAAATGCTTCGTACTCTTCAGTTTCAAGAGTTAGCTTAGTTTCTTCCTCCCATTTCTTAAGAATAGCTTGATAATCTACAGATTTAGGTATTGTATAAAGTACTCCATCTGTATTTAATTGTTTAAGTCTAGCACCAGCAGCAAGTAACATCTCTGTTAATCGTAAGAGTAGTAATTGACCATTAATTCTAATCTGCATTACAGTAAAAGGACTATATAACCAACTATGTTCATTCTGATAATTACCAGTTGCGCCATTTAGAGCAAGCTTATATGTACTATTCTTAATTTTATTACCTGGAATTTCTGGATGATGTTTGGCATATAATCTATCTTCTCTAATTTCACCATAGATTTCTTCAAATTCTTTACCAAGCTGTGGAGGTACTAAATGATAAGCTATAATAAGACTCGGGTATAGTGAATTTACATCGCTGTCAAGAAGAAGTTCTGTTTCAGGGTCAGGTATAATCTTCTCGGGATCATTTTTAGTATGGATGCCTCCAACTCCTACAGTTACTTCAACATTATCTAATAAGAAATGTTTTTCATAACCTTTACGACCAGCACTTACTTTCTGTTGTTTCATTTCAGTTAGTAAGTCTTGCAAAATTGGAGTATCATATTTTATAAATGGAAATATTACTTTGTTAAGATCTATTATATCACAAGGAGTACCTAAATCTTTAATATCTTTCCACTTCTTACCTGTCTTTTCAAGATATTTAGTTTTTAGAATTTCTGTTCCGATAGTCATACCGTCTTTACTTAATACAGATATTCCAAATTCCTTTTCGATACCTTCTCTTAATTCTATTTCTTCTTTACAGCGATTAAGTAACTCCTCAGTGCTATCAACGTCGTTGATATTATATTTTATGACATTATCAATCTCTGAAACTGGTAACCATCTATCAAAGTCTCCTTCATATTCTTGTACATTTCTAAACTTCATTGTGACTTGCATTTCTTTTAAGCCACAACGAAGTTTTTGAGAAAATAACATTGTAAGTAAATCAAGAGTTGGAAAATAATTCATATATTTCCATTTAGACCAAGAAGTAAAATTGTGATCTTTGCTATTAATTATTTCTTGACTTAATGTAAATATATCTTGACAGATTATATTATAAGTAGTAGATAGTGCTGCTTCCTTATTATCAATTAAAAAATTGATGATTGGATTATCATAGTGGATGTTATTGTACCCACAAATCATTTTACCACCACTTGTAAAGAAATCGATTATGTCCCAAACTTGATTTTTTCTTTCGGAGATTTCAAAGATCTTATATTCTCCAGTTTCAGAATTTTTTATAGTACAAGTAAATGCATTAGGAAAGACTTCAACATCATATACATATACAGGAAGTCCTTTAATTATCATTTTTCCTCGATTACATCTTCTATATCAACAATGTCATAATCGTCATCATATTGAGTATCTAGAACTTCAGTATCTTCAATTTGATCCCAATCCCAGCTTTTTAAATAGTCAATTGCTTGTTCTTCCGAATCAGCATGAACCCAAGCTCTACAACAATCAGTAACAGTACCTGACATTGTATAATCAATTTTATACGTCTTCATTTATTATATAACTTTCAAAAACTAGTCCATCCTTTTTTCCAACGATTTTATCACCTTCGATATAAATACTTCCATCAAACTCTGGAATACGAATTGCTTTAAACGGATGTTCTTCAAACCATCTTTTAAAGTATGGATTATAATCGTTGATATTATCTTCAAATACTACAGCTATTTGATTATTTGTAATAGAACATCTAGCTAAACGGTCATTGTTATTATAAAGTTCAAAATCAGTACCTTTAGTTTCTAATAACAACCAATCATCAAATCCAAATACTGACAGATTATGGCCTTTTTCACAATACAACCAATCATCTTTAGTTTTTTCTTCACAGCCATAAGCTGGTCCACGCATTAATAGCTTTGGACTAATAATAATAATGTTATCCTTATTACAAACCATTGACCTCAACTTTTAAAGTACTTGTGAAATATTCATACGCTAAGTCTTGAATCTCCCACATAAGATCTCGTATATTTAGATTATCTTCAACTATATCTTGAAGATCTTCTTTATCTATAAATTCAGAGATAGGAATAGTTATAGTTCCAAAATCGTGTACAATATCAACTGTTGAGTTATAAAGTTTATTTACCATAAGTTGTTATATATTGATTCATAATTAGGGTCATATACTTCTATATAATATTCACCAGTTTCATCTTTAGGATAAAATGAAAATTCGGGTAACGTTTCAGAATCTATAGCTTCATAATCACCTTCTTTAGCTTTTTTAATAGCATCTTCATCTGAATCTGCATAATACCATTCTCGGATAAATGTTTCTACCTTAGTATCAACGCAATAGATTTTTTTCTCATCATTCATAGTCTCTTACGCATACAAATTGGGGTTGTTGAGGAATTGAGCTACCTTCTTTACCTGACATTTCAAAGTATTTAATAGTAGCCATTTTACCTATAAGTTCATCTAAATGTTCACGATACCATTGTTTTTGAGCACGATCACCGTGAGGTTTTGCTTTAAACTCTTGTCCATCTTCTGTTTTCATTACAAAGCACATATCCTCATCACGAAGACCTTCAGATAATCCTACAATTTCGAACTCACTATCCATATATTCTTTCACTTTTATCATATCATTGCTGCGCTTGCCAGGACCATAAACAGCATCAATTTTACGAATCACAAGACCTTCAAATCCTTCAGCAACATATTTATCGTGATATTTCTTGATAGTTGACCATCCAGTCATTGGTATTTGTGGTAAGAATTGAATCTTAAGTTCTCCCTCTTTCCATTCTCGTTCTGGATCAAAATCTCCAAGAATTAAATCATATTTAGCAATATTCTGCATTAATTCCCATCTTGTTTTAAAGGTTAAATCTGGATTTGCAGTATCGTAAATATCGTACCAATAGAATTGTAACGGTTCAGTGGCAGAAATCTTTTCTATATGTCTACATAAACCACTTATTCTGTTTAGTGTCCAACCATGAACATAAATCTCGCCATCTAATATAATTGTAGGATTGTTTTCAAAGAATTTGATTAAAGTCGGATGATTAATTATATGATAAATAGCTAAGTTGTAGTTAATAGCTCCTCTTGACGATGTATGTACTTCACCATCTTTATAATAGATAAGGCATCTTACACCATTAAGTTTTCTTGAGCCATAGAAATCTCTATCAAAGAACTTATTAGCGACCTTATCAGCTTGTTTAGCTAACATAGGTTTAATTATACCATCTTGACCTGTCTTAATATCACCTAAAGCTTCTTTAATTTTAGCTTCATCTAGAATATCTTCCCATTCTTTATAACCTTTATCTAGATACTTTTTAAGATGAGAATTGAATTGTAGTACTGTTTGTTCAGTAACCGTTCTTCCAGCTTTACCTTTCTCAACTAAAATATCTGGTTGTTGAGTTTGTTTGCCTCCAAGTTGACCGGTAATCCTACGAATAACAAATCCATTATCCGTAGGACTCCAATCATAACTTATTTCAACAACTCTAACCTTACCTTTACTGTCTAAAGATACTAAAGTTTTATTCATACTATACAATTTTCAAGTTGCGAACATAAAGCTACAAAGTATATCAGATTAAATAAAGTGAATTCCCCTAAATCCTTTTCTATTTCATCAAATCCACTCTTGTTTTTACATTTTAAAATTGTAATTTTATCGTTTTCATACTTTATTACAATTTTACATACAATTTTTTCGGATTTTTGAGATATCACTTCACAATAAATATTGTCTTTATCTATAGGATGCATTATTAATAAATGCATTTTATCATAATCTATACTTTTAACAATTTCCAATAATTCTTGTGCTTCCATTTACAATTGTTCTTTTAGAAATTTGTTTATATTTTTAACACTATATGGAATTTCAAGTAATCTTATTCCATTATCGTGACAATAATTTCGTAATTCTGTATCTCTTTTTACTTGACGTTCAAAATCATCCATAGATTTATGAAAATACGGTGTATATTCATAATGTTGTCTACCATTATATTCTATGACAGTACCATCTTCTAATTGAAAATCAAGAAATACTTGTCTATGTGGCAATTTAAGTGGAACTTGTTCTTTATACTTAATCTTAGCTCCGTTTAAATATTTGGCTACTTCTTTTTCTCCGTTAGATCTTTTGCTAACATTCTTTAGAAGAAAACCTTTAATAAAAGTTCTTAAAGTATAATAATACTTTGATTTATAATATTTAAAATTCATGAATCTCAAAATAATACTCTTGTGTATGTGCATTTACATATATTAAATCATACACTATATTGTTCCAACAAAGAATTCTGGTATTTATAGTCGTAAACATCGGATGTTCGAACCAAAATCCAAATAAATCTTCTGCTACTGCTTGTGGACAATA
>Ga0256407_10000230_pt1 | contig 140628 bp, 125 predicted proteins | sample RumenRJG_04DNA_FD_193489 | JGI IMG/M metagenome (GOLD analysis project Ga0256407, IMG submission 193489) | Bovine rumen microbial communities from Lethbridge, Alberta, Canada - RJG_04 | ecosystem: Host-associated > Mammals > Digestive system > Stomach > Rumen | place: Canada: Alberta... | reverse complement strand
GCTGGATCAGGGTTTCCCCCATTGTCCAAAATTCCCCACTGCTGCCTCCCGTAGGAGTCTGGACCGTGTCTCAGTTCCAGTGTGTCCGTTCACCCTTTCAGGCCGGATACCCGTCTTAGCCTTGGTAGGCCGTTACCCCACCAACTAGCTGATAGGACACAGGACCATCTTAGAACGCATTGCTGCTTTTACCCCTGTTTGATGCCAAACTGTGGTCTTATGCGGTATTAGCTCCGTTTTCACGGAGATGTTCCCCATTCTAAGGGAGGTTTCCCATGTGTTACTCACCCGTTTGCCGCTAACTCTTACGATACTCTGTAAGAATTCGCTCGACTTGCATGTGTTAGGCACGCCGCCAGCGTTAACTCTGAGCCAGGATCAAACTCTCCATAAAAAAATTTTATAGAGTTTTGCTTAAGCTCTTAATTACATTAATAATATATGTTTAAACATATATAAACTACAAAAAAACAACTAGACCCTTAAATTGCTTGATTGCCCCTTTTACAGGACACTCATCTGCATATTATTCAGTTATCAAAGACCTTTTTGAGAGAGAAAAAAAACCATCCTTCTTTGCATCTTGCCTCTCAGCAAAGAATTTTCTCTATCTATATATTAGTTGGGTGCTTCATTATTTCCAGAAGACTTGTTTACCCGTACTATTAATTACTACTACTTAAAAGGTTACTGCTAAAAACTACTAAAAGATCAATTCTGCTTTTACTTATACCACAAATTAAAATTTTTGTCAAGTATTTTTTTCAAAGCTTTAAAGTTATACCAAACTTTTTAAAATTTGTCAAGTACTTTTTTTCTTTTGTACTTTGTTATTTCAAATTTTTAAAAAGAACTTTGCAATTCCGATTTGCAATGGGCATACTTATATCACACTTTTAAAAATTTGTCAAGCGGAAAATTTATTCTGCAAATTTTCATTGAACAATTAAATTATTTTTATCAACTATTTTTAAAAGAGCTTTTTGCAATTCCGATTTGCAATGGGCATACTTATACCACACTTTTAAAAATTTGTCAAGCGGAAAATTTATTCTGCAAATTTTCATTGAACGGTTGACCAATTTTTATTAACTGCTTTTAAAAGAACTTTTTGCAATTCCGATTTGCAATGGGCATACTTATACCACACTTTTAAAAAAATGTCAAGCCCTAAAATTACCCTCGGCAATTTTGGAAGATTAGAAGTATAGTTGTAAAAATTGCTATAATATATGTGTTATGGAAAAATTTAAATCCGAACTATTATTACCTGCAGGATCTTTATCGAGATTAAAAACAGCAATCTTATACGGAGCGGATGCCGTTTATTCCGGAACTCCGGACTTATCTTTAAGAGCAAGATCTTCTTTTCCTTTGGAAGAACTTAAAGAAGGAATAGAGTTTGTTCATAATGCAAACAAAAAAATTTATCTCACATTAAATTTATTTTCTCACAATAAAGATATCGACAAATTATCAGTGTTTGTAAACACTATAAAAGAATTAAATCCGGACGGTATAATTATTTCCGATCCCGGAGTATTTCAATATGTGCACGACAGAATTCCGAATATTCCTTTACATATATCCACACAAGCAAACGTTTCATCTTATCTTACGGTAGACTTTTGGAGAAAGATGGGAGCTACACAATGTGTATTATCAAGAGAAACTTCTTTTAATGAAATAGTAGAAATAAAACAAAAATGTCCGGATATAAAAATAGAAATGTTTATACACGGTGCAATGTGTATCAGTTATTCGGGCAGATGTCTTATTTCCGCATTTATGGCTTCAAGAAGTGCAAACCAGGGAGCATGCGCACATTCTTGCAGATGGAAATATAAAATATATCTTGAAGAAGAAGAAAGACCCGGCAATTTTTATCCTATAGAAGAAGATGATAAAGGAACTTATTTCTTTAATTCAAAAGATTTATGTTTAATGCCGAAACTTGATAAAATTTTGCAGGCAAAAATAGATTCTTTAAAAATCGAAGGCAGAACAAAAACGGAATATTATGTTGCACAAACAGCAAGAATTTACAGAAAAGCTATTGATGACTATTACAACAATCCGGGAAATTGGAACTATACAATATATATGAAAGAACTTGAAACTTTACAAAACAGAAGATACACATTGGGTTTTTTTAACGGAATTCCTGATGACAGCGCACAAGATTATAACGATACTTCCAGTAAAAGCGATTACAGAAATTGCGGAGTCGTAAGAGAAATTAATGAAAACAAAATAACACTTGAACTAAGACACAAATTATCAAAAGGTGACGAATTTGATTTATTATCTCCTTATCAATTTGAACCTTACAAAATAAAATTGGGAGATATTCAAATTGCAAACTCAAGAAAAGTTGTTGATACAATTTCCCCCGGTCAAGCTAACCAGGCAATAGTTATTTCCGTACCGGAACAAGATATAAAACTTTTCCCGAAATATACCATAGCCAGAATAAAAATCAAATGAAACAAATCTTAATTTTATTATCCGCTGTTATCTTTATATTTATATGTATAGAAGTTTTGTTACAAACAAACTATTATGTAATTTTGTATTTCAATAAAATATATAATAAAGATGTTCCCGTTATGCAAACAAAATACAAATTAAAAACAGTAGAAACTTTTATGAATATTAATGATTACATAAAAAACAAATCTGTAAAAATGGTAAATTAAATGTCTTGTTTAAAACTTGATTTGCATGATATTTTTAATAAAGGTAAAGAAATTGATAAAGCTCTAAACGATATAATCCAACAAGCTGTCAATAAAAAAGTAGATATTGTTGAAATAATACCCGGTAAAGGAACGGGACAGTTAAAAAAGAAAGTTATACGATTTTTAAATGAGCCGAACATAAAAAGATGTTATAGCAGATACAAAACCGACAACATAAATTTTGGTAAAATATATGTATATTTCAACCACAAGAAATTGGAGAAAAAATAAATGAGAAATTTTATTATAGTAACTTTAATAAATACATTTGCTCTTTTTATGGTATCAGGAATTTTTAACGGAATTGTTATTTCAAGTTGGCAAACATTAATAGTTTCCGCAATAATATTATCTTTAATAAACATTTACTTAAAACCCATTATAAAAATAATAATGTTGCCGGTAAACTTTTTTACTCTGGGACTTTTTACATTATTTATAAATGCTTTTTTATTAATATTCGTGGAAAGTTTGGTAAAAGGTTTCTATATAAAAAATTTTTCAACAGCCTTTTTCGGTGCAATAATGTTAAGTATAATTTATTTAATTGTTGAAAAATTTGTTATAGTAAGAGATCCGAACTTTTATAAAAAGCAACGTTCGGAAAATTCCGATAACACATTAAATAAAGATAATGTAATAGATGTAGAAGGAAAATACGAAGACGAAAATTAGAAGATTAGAGGATTAGAAGATTGGAGGAAATATAATGATAACTAAACAACTTATTGAAAGAATATTTTCGGCAGCAAATATTTTGAGATGGAACGATCATATAAGACCTTTTGATTTTTTTGAAATAGATAAACAGGCACATAAAATGATTATTGCATACATAATTGCAAAATTCGATGAAGAAGAAAACAAGAAAATCGATTGGCTTAAACTTATTGAAGGCGGAATATTTGAATTCTTTCACAGAACCATGCTTACCGATTTAAAGCCCGAAGTTTACCACGAAATAATGTCAAAAAAGAAAAAAGAGTTAAATAAATGGGTATTGGAAAATCTCATTGAAGATGTGTCAAAAATAGGTCCGGAATTTTTAAAAAGATTGGAACTTTATTTATTTGATGATGAATATGCAAAATACGAAAAAAGAATTCTTGCCGCTTCTCACGAATTTTCTACAAGATGGGAATTCGGTGTAATTTATCCTTTGAACCAAATGCTTTACGGTATACACAGAACAAAAGAAACCGTTGAAAATTGTGTATCGAAATATCAAGATTTTGCTGGTGTAAAAAATCTTGTAATGAACAAAAAATATTACGGATTTTTAGATTTGTGCGGTCAGTTAAGATTTCAACAAAGATGGGCACAATCTTTCAGACAACCTAAAACTTCGGTTTTAGGACATATGTTTATAGTTGCAATATTTGCATATTTGTATTCTCTTAAAATGAATGTTTGCGAGAAAAGATGTTATAACAATTTCTTTTCTTCCTTATTTCACGATTTACCGGAAATTTTAACCAAAGATATAATAAGCCCGGTAAAATCTTCCGTAGAAGGTCTTGAAGATATAATAAAAGAGTTTGAAAAGAAACAAGTTGAAAACAGAATTTTGCCTCTGCTTCCGGAAACTTGGCATTTCGAAATGAAATATTTTATAGAAAACGAATTTGCAAACAGAGTTGTGGAAAACAATGAAATTAAGTTTGTTGATAAAATTGAAGACAGATATAATAAAAATGAGTTCAATGCAACCGACGGCGAACTGGTAGAAGTTTGCGATAAATTATCCGCATATATTGAAGCATCTTTAGCTTTAAGATACGGTATTCATTCCGATATGTTAAACAAATCAAAAATGAAACTATACAACAAATTTGCAAACATACAAATCGCAAATTTAACTTTTAAAGATGTTTTTGATTATTTTAAAGAAGAAAACTAATATCCTTCTTGGTCGTCGGAATCATCTACAACGGATTTTTCATCGTACCTGTTTTTTTGAGTGCAATACATAGTTGGAACGGTTCCTTCCAAAAATGCTTCCAAATAAGAATTTTGTGTTTTGCTTAATGCAAGAAGACCTGTTTTAGGATCTATCAATGCCCACTCTATACCGCTGTTCGGTTGTGTAAAATCTACCGTAGGATAACCTTTTAAAGCTTCCTTCATAAATGTTGTCCATATAGGACAAGCAAGGCTACCGCCCGTAACTTTCGTTCCTAACGAAGTTCTGTCATCATAACCTACCCAAACACCCGCAACAATTTGAGGAGTGTAACCAACAAACCAGGCATCAACGCTGTCGTTAGATGTTCCCGTTTTTCCCGCACAAGGTCTGCCTAACTGTCTTGCGGCATATCCGCTACCGTTTTTTACAACTCCTTGTAAAAGATTTGTCATAACAAAAGATGTCTCAGGTGACAATACTTCTTTTTCTACAGGCAAATTATTTTCCAAAACTTTACCGTCTTTATCTATAACTTTTGTAATAAAGTAAGGTTCCGTTCTTACTCCTCCGGAAGCCAATGTTCCGAAAGCCGAAACCATTTCCTGTAATGTAACATCACTTGAGCCGAGTGCCAAAGATAAAGTGTTTGTTAACGGACTTTTTATACCCATTTTTCTTGCATAATCTATAACCGTCATCGGGCCTATTTTATCTATTGTTTCTATTGCACAAGTGTTCAACGATCTTGCAAGAGCTTCTCTCAACAAAACGTTTCCTCTGTATTTTCCACCGTAATTTACCGGATACCAAATTTTCATGGGATCTATAAGTTCTTCAGGTGTCATTTTCTCAGCCAATTTTTCAACATAAGAAACATTTCTTGAAACCAAATTCCATTTATTTCCATCGAACAAATATACCATTTGTTCATCTTCAAGTTCGGTTGCCGGTGTCATTTGTTTTGTATCTATTGCGGCAGTATAAACAAAAGGTTTAAAAGAAGAACCTGCCTGCCTTTTTGCCTGAACGGCTCTGTTGAATTTTGTTTCTTTAAAATCTCTTCCGCCAACCATAACTCTTATAGCTCCCGTTTTGGGATCTATTGCCATTATGGCACCTTGAACTTTTTTAAGTTCCGAACCTTCTTTTTCAAAAGTACTTAAATGTTCCTGGTCGAACTTATCTAAAGCTTCGGTTAAAGCTTTTTCTGCGGCTTCCTGCATTTTTATATCAAGGGTAGTATATATTGTTAAACCGCCTTTATGTAAAACGTTTGTTCCGTATTTGGGTTCCAACAATATTCTTAAATATTCAACAAAATAGTGTCCGGATGTTTGTTCCTGTGTATGTTTTTCGGTAGGAACAGGAACTTCGTTTGCTTCTTTTTCCTGCTCTTCTGTTATATACCCCAACTCTCTCATTCTCGACAAAACAAGAGCTCTTCTTTTTGCTGCTCTTTCGGGATTTTTCAATGGAGAATAATAATTCGGAGCCTTGGGAAGAGCTGCAATCATTGCACATTCCGCCAAATTCAAATCTCTAACCGACTTACCGAAATATATTCTTGATGCGGATTCCGCTCCGTATCCGCCTGCGCCGAAATATATTTGATTTATATAAAGTTGTAAAATTTCTTCTTTTGTGTATTGCCTTTCAAGTTGTATTGTAAGTAAAACTTCTTTTATTTTTCTTGTAAGAGTTCTTTCCGCCGTTAAAAATATTGTTTTTGATAGTTGTTGTGTTATTGTGGAACCGCCTTGTGCAACTTTACCTTTTAAAAGATTTTTTAAAAATGCTCTTAAAATACCTTTTGTCGATATTCCCCAATGTTCATAAAAGTCGTTATCTTCGGTTGCCAAAAAGGCATTTTGTAAATCTACCGGAATATATTTTAACGGAACTAAAACTCTTCTTTCAACAAAAAGTTCCGTAATAAGTCTTTCATTCCTGTCAAAAATTTTTGTAACAATGCTCGGCGTGTAATTTTCAAGATTAGATATGGACGGCAATTCATCTATAAGTTTTCTCGTATATAGTGAACCGGCAACTATCGATATTGAAAAAAGAATTACCAATGCTAATATTATTTTAAATTTCATGATTTTATTATTATACATAAGAAAAATTTGCAAGGCAATTTTTCAGTTTAGAGCTTACAGCTTATAGTTTATAGTTTTCGGTAAAATTTTGTGAAACAAAATTTTTCTTGTATAATAATGTTTGAAAAAAATATGAGGTTTTTATGTCTAACGGAATAGGTTTATTATTCACATTAACAAGCGGTTTAACAATAGCTTTAATACTCGGTTATATTGCTCATAAAATAAAATTATCTCCTCTTGTAGGATATTTAATAGCCGGTATTATGGTAAGTCCACACTCACCCGGAATCGTTGCCGATATGAGCATTGCTCAACAATGTGCGGAAATAGGTGTAGTTCTTTTGATGTTCGGTGTGGGAATGCATTTTAAGTTAAAAGATCTTATCGCAGTAAAAGACATTGCGGTTGTAGGTGCGTTAGCACAAATAGCAACAAGCACAATAATTTCTGCAATATTGGTTAAAATTTTAGGGTGGTCTTGGACTTCAGGTATAGTTTTAGGTATTGCAATTTCCGTTGCAAGTACAGTTGTTTTAACAAGAGTTTTATCAGATAATAAAATGTTACATACTCCAACCGGTCATGCAGCTATAGGTTGGCTTATAATGGAAGATCTTTTTACAATTGTAGTATTGGTTTTACTGCCTGCATTTTTCGGTAAAACAGCTTCAAATCATAATTTATTCCTAACATTTATAATTACAATAGCAAAACTTGCTGTTTTGGTTGTGTTTGCTTTAGTTGTAGGTAAAAAAGTAATACCTTTTTTATTGGAACATATCGCAAAAACAGGCAACAGAGAACTTTTTATATTATCCGTTCTTGTTATTGCTTTAGGAATATCTGTTTGTGCAGCTGAATTTTTCGGAGCATCCATGGCATTGGGAGCATTTTTGGCCGGTATGGTTGTAGGACAATCGGATTTCAGTGCAAGAGCCACATCTGAAGCTATTCCAATAAGCGATATCTTTGCCGTTTTATTTTTCGTTTCGGTAGGAATGCTTTTTGAAATTTCATCTTTGAAATCATCTTGGATATTAACGATAATACTACTAATGATTGTTCTGTTAGTAAAACCTATATGTGCAATTTTGGTTGTAAAAATTTTAAAACAGCCTATAAAAAAAGCCATATATATCGGTGTCGCTTTAGGTCAAATAGGAGAATTTTCATTTATTTTAGCATCACTTGCGGTATCTTACGGAATAATGTCTAAAGAAGCTTACAATGCAATAATATTTGTTTCTATTGTTACAATAACACTCAACACAACAATTTACAGATGGATTCCTTCCGTAATAAAGTTTTTACAAAATAAAGGATACTTTAAAACTTATTACACAATAACGGATGAAATAGAAACAGAAACAAAAGATTTAAGGCATGTTATTGTTATAGGATATGGTCCTGTAGGTAAAACAATATCTAAAATATTATTACAAAAACAAATAAATGTAACTGTTATCGAAATGAATATTGATACAGTAAAAAAGATAAAATCACAAAACATAAAAGAACTCAGAGCAATTTACGGTGATGCTTCTCAAAGAGAAATTTTAATAATGTCTGCCATACAAACAGCAGAAGCAATAGTAATTTCTACTCCTTTTGCACCGGCACAAGAAATAACCGAAATCGCAAAATCTTTAAATTCAAGAATAAAAATATTGGTTCATACTACCTATTCGGAAAATGCCAAAGATTTAAGAAAAAAGAATTCGGATTTGATAGTTCGTTCAGGCGAAGGATCCGTAGCGCTTGCTTTATCCAAAGAAGTATTTACCATTTACGGTACAACGAACTTTGAAGAAGAAATAGATAAGATATACAAAGAACTGCTTTAAAAATTGTCGGAGACAATTTTGGAAGAATAGAAGATTAGAAGAGTAGAAGAATGGAAGAAAAGCGGAAGATTAAATAATAATAAAATTTGCAAAGCAAATTTTACATTTGAACTTCCAATCTTCCAATCATCCAATCTTCAAATCTTCAATTGTTTTTGATATAATAGATTAAATATTTAACAAAAAAGGTATTTTATTATGTGTGGAATTGTAGGATATATCGGTAAAAAAAATGCAGTTGATGTAATATATAACGGTTTGCAAAAACTCGAATACAGAGGTTACGATTCTGCCGGTATTGCCGTTATAGAAGATGGCAAAATAGAAAGAAGAAGAAGTGTCGGCAAACTCATAAATTTACAAAAAAATATAAAATCAAATAAAATTTTCGGCAATATAGGTATAGGCCATACAAGATGGGCAACTCACGGAAAACCCAGTGAAGAAAATGCTCATCCTCATACCGATTGCAGCGGTAAAATAGTTGTAGTTCATAACGGAATAATAGAAAATTATGTTTCATTAAAAAAACAGTTACAAAAAGAAAAACATAAATTTGCTTCCGAAACCGATACCGAAGTTGTAGCACATTTAATAGAAAAATATTATAAAGGCGATTTGTTAGTTGCAGTAAAATCCGCATTAAAAAATATAGAAGGTGCTTACGCACTTTGTGCAATATCTGCCGAAGATAAATCAAGAATTGTTGTTGCAAGAAAAGATGCACCTTTGGTTATAGGATTGGGTAAAGATGAAAACTTTATCGCTTCCGATGTTTCCGCATTATTGCAATACACTAAAGATGTAATTTTTCTTGAAAACGGTGATGTAGCCGAAATTAAAGAAAATTCAATAAAAATATTTGATGTAAAGAACAAAAAAGTTGTAAGAAAACAACAGAAAATTTTGTGGAATGCAATACAAGCGGAAAAGTGCGGTTATAAACATTTCATGCTTAAAGAAATTAACGAACAAACTCAAACAACACAAGATACGTTCAGAGGCAGAATTTCCGATGAAGAAAACAAAATAATTTTACAATCGGTAAAACTTACAAAAGAAGAAATTTCAAATATATCAAGAATATGTATAGTTGCTTGCGGAACATCTTATCATGCGGGACTTACGGCGAAATTTTTATTCGAAAATTTGACCGGTATTCCTACCGAAGTAAATATTGCTTCCGAATTCAGATATGCCAACCCTGTTATAGACAACAAAGTTTTAACGATATTTATTTCACAGTCCGGAGAAACGGCAGATACTCTTGCGGCATTAAGACTTGCGAAAGAAAAGAAATCGAAAACGGTTGCAATATGCAATGTTGTAGGTTCAAGTGTCAGCAGAGAAGCGGACAATGTTTTATATACCCACTGCGGACCTGAAATAGGTGTTGCTTCAACAAAAGCTTTTACCGGTCAACTTACAGCTCTTTATTTGCTCGTAATGTTTATAGCTTCAAAAAAGCAAACCATATCAAAAAAACAATTGGCAAAGTTTATTGTTAATTTAAGAGATATTCCTAAAAAGATTTCCGAAACATTAAAGCTTTCGGCAAAAATAAAAGAAATTGCGAAGTTGTTTCAAAACACAAAACAGTTTATATATTTGGCAAGGAACATAAATTATCCTATAGCACTTGAAGGTGCACTGAAATTAAAAGAAATTTCATACATTTACGCGGAAGGATATCCTGCCGGAGAAATGAAACACGGACCGATTGCCTTGATAGATGAAACAATGCCTGTAATGGTTATAGCAACAAAAAGTAAAGTTTACGATAAAATATTAAGCAACATTGAAGAAGCTAAAGCAAGAGGTGCAAAGATAATTGCAATAGCAAATAAAGGTAACAAGGATATAGTAAAAAAATCCGATTATCAAATTTTTGTTCCCGAAGTTGACGAAATTCTTTCACCTTTAATAAATGTTATACCGTTACAATTTTTTGCATATTTTGTTTCTGTTATGAAAGGTTGTGATGTTGACCAACCGAGAAATTTAGCAAAATCGGTTACGGTAGAGTAACGACAATTAGAAATTAGTAATTAGTAATTAGAAATTAGAAATTTTCGGAAAAGGATATTATGGTTAAAATAGCAATTATAGATTACGGCATGGGCAATTTAAGAAGTGTATCAAAAGCCGTTGAACTTTGCGGCGGTGATGTTGATATTATTTCCGATGCCGACAGCATAAAAAATTACAATTCGATAATATTGCCCGGAGTAGGTGCTTTCGAACCTGCAATAAAAATACTTAACCAAAAAGGTCTTGATATTGCCATAAAAGAACATATAAAAAATAAAAAAATGTTTTTGGGAATATGTTTGGGTTTCCAACTTTTGTTTTCGGAAAGTTATGAAGACGGACTGCATAAAGGTTTAAATATAGTTGAAGGAACCGTAGAGAAATTTGTTCCCAAACAAAATGAAAAATTAATAATCCCCCATATGGGCTGGAACAAAATATTTATTTCTAAAACAAATCAAACTGCTAAAGAAATGTTCAAAAACATTAATGATGAAAGTTATGTTTATTTTGTTCATTCCTACTATTGCAAACCGACAAACAAAGAATATGTAGCAACAACAACAAATCACTCAATAGATTTCTGTTCTTCAATAGCAAAAGAAAATGTTTGGGGTTGCCAATTTCATCCGGAAAAAAGTTCTGAAATAGGATTGCAACTATTAAAGAATTTTGTTTCTAAATGTGAGGTTTCAAATGGTAGCAATTAGAGTTATTCCATGTTTAGATGTTAACGCCGGACGAGTTGTTAAAGGAACAAACTTTGTAGATTTAAGAGATGCCGGTGATCCTGTAGAAATAGCAAAAAGATACAATGTTGAAGGTGCCGATGAAGTTGTATTTTTGGATATTACCGCTTCTTCCGATAAAAGAGCAATAACTTTAGATGTGGTTAGAAAAACTGCAGAACAGGTTTTTATTCCCCTTACCGTAGGTGGTGGAATAAGAACAGTTGATGATATGAGAACACTTTTAAAAGCCGGTGCCGATAAAATATCTATTAATACCGCTGCGGTACTAAATCCGCAACTCATACATGACGGCAGCAGAAAATTCGGTAATCAATGTATAGTTGTAGCAATAGATGCAAAAAAAGAAAACGACAGTTGGAAAGTATATACTCACGGCGGAAGAATAAGAACGGATTTAGATGTTATAAAATGGGCACAAAAGTGTGTCCAACTCGGAGCCGGTGAAATTCTTCTTACAAGTATGGATAAAGACGGAACAAAGGACGGTTACGATTTGGAACTTATGGAACAGGTAACAAAAGTTGTTGATGTTCCCGTAATTGCTTCCGGCGGAGCAGGGAAAAAAGAACATTTCGTTGATGTATGCAAAAAAGGAGCATCCGCCGTTCTTGCAGCATCACTTTTTCATTTTAAACAACTTGAAATTTCCGATTTAAAACAATACATGAGACAAAATGGGATTGAAGTAAGATAAAAGGGTTTTTGTTATGGAACTTTTGTTTAATTATTTATTTGCAATTTTACAACCATTTTCAAAAGACGGCTGGAAAATATTATCTATAATATCTTTATTTTTATTATTCAAAAACTGGAAATTTTGGAAAAAAGACAGCATTATAATATCGATAATTATATTTCTATGTTATGATTTAGTATCTTCTTTTTTTTCTGAAAATAGAAATCTTGCATTTGAAGAAATGACAAATTATGCAGTAGGATGGTTATTCTCTTTTGTGCTTGGGTATAGTATAACAAGAACTAAAGATAAAATTAATCTTATAAAAGTATATATTTCTATTTTTATATTTACATTGTTTTTTGGATTCTTAGCATATTTCTATATTATTCCAAATCAAATAGGATTTATGCATTTGGTAGAAGATAAGAGAATCTGGGTTTTTGATGGTCATACGATATTGGGGGCAAGATGTAATTTTGTAATAATATCTTCTCTTGTACTCTTCTTTTTTCATAAAAATATTAAGAAAAATTTAATATTTTTAATAATTGCTCTATATTTTATATACGGGCTACTTCTTTCCGGTACAAGAAACTGTTATATTTCTTTATTTATAACATTTCTATTTATGTTAATCTTTTATATTTATAAAAATAAAAAATTTATTAAGGGACTTTGTATACTAACAGGACTAATACTTTGCTTTTCTGCAGCATATTTGTTCAGTTCTAATGTAAAAAAAAGAATAAATAAAACCAATATTAACACCGATAAATCTTTAACAACAAGAATAGATATGTATAAATTCGGTTTACAATTAATTAAAGAAAAACCTATTTTTGGTCATACCCCAAAAACCGCAATAAATAAACAAGTTGATTTTAAAATGCTTCCGCATTTTCATAATATCTATATTGAAATATGGGTAAATCTCGGAATTGTAGGACTTATATTGTTTTTGATTATAATTTATAATATCTTTAGAAGATTAATAATAGCATATATACAAACAAAATCTCCGTTACCGTTAATGTTAATTTTCGCATGGATAGCAATTATGATATCGGAATGTTTCGATTGTTTTTTAAAATCTCCTTATGCTGCAGGATTATATTTTTGGACAACAGGATTAATTTTAGATAATGACAACTCAATAACAAGTACTGAAAATTATGATAAATAAAATTAAAGAAAGCATAAAAAATAATGAAATAATATCATTTGATATTTTTGATACACTTTTGGTTAGGCCTTATTACAAACCTGAGGATTTATTTTTCCATTTAGAACTCTTGGAAAATGCACCTGATTTCGGCATTTTAAGAAAAGCTGCCGATGATACAGAAATAAAAAAAGCTGTTATCGGTGAAGAAATCTCATTAAACGGCATATACAATAATCTTCCTGAAAAATATAAATACTTAAAAGAAAAAGAGCTTAATCTTGAATATCAAACATTACAAGCCAATTCGGAAATACTTGAAATATTTAATTATGCAAAATCGTTAAATAAAAAAGTAATAATAACTTCAGACATGTATTTGCCATACGAGTTTGTAGAAAAAGTTCTTAACAAAAACGGAATTACAGGATACCACAAATTATATCTGTCTTCAAAAGAAAACAAAACAAAAAGGTCAGGTCTTTTATATAAAAAAATAATAGAAGATCTAAAGATACCTGCCAACAAAATATTTCATATAGGAGACAACAAAAATTCCGACTATATAATTCCGCAACAATTAGGTATAAACAGCTTTTTATATCCAAAAATAATGACACAATTTGTTAATAAAAACAAATTCGTTTTAAATTTATTAAAAACGAAAAAAATATCTTTAGTAATATCTGTGATATTAGGTATCTGTGCTATAAATCAGATTAAGAACAAACAAGATAAAAATTATTTCTATAATTTCGGTTTTAATGTTGCCGGAACAGCTAACTATCTTTTTTGTGATTTTATAAATAAAGAAGCCATAGCAAACAAAACAGACCATATTTTCTTTGCTGCAAGAGACGGTTATACTTTAGAAAAATCTTTTAAGTTCTTTAATAATGATATTAAAACAAATTATGTAACATTAAACAGATTTCAAAAGAAAATAGATAAGTTCATACACAATGAAGATTTAAATAATGATGAGCAAACACAAATAATATTATTTTTAAAACAACTTTTTCCAAATAATGAAACAATAAAACAATGTAATATTGATACTGATAATATTCAAAACTTTATAACAAAAAATTATGATACATTAAAAGATTTATTATCACAATATCAAAAAAACTTTTACAGCTACATAAACAGCAAAACAGACGAAAAAGAAAAAAATATAATGGTTGCAGATTCAATAACCAGTACTTTTTCCGCTGCGCTTTTAGCAAAACAAATTTTACAAGATAAAAATATTTTCAGTATATCACTGCAAACAAGAGCAAAAATCGTACCAAACAAGATAAAATCTCTTTATCTTTTAAAATTAAAAACAAAATATGACGGCTTTGAAAATTGGAATTTGATGGAATACTTTTTTTCTGCTCCCACTCCGCAAGTATTAGGTGTAGATTTTAATGAAAATTTTATTTATGACAAAGAAAATCCTTATGAAAAAAGTAATATAAATGCTTATAAAGATATTTCTAAAGGTATGATTGATTTTGTGAAAGAAACAAAAAAGATATTTGCCGATTATGAATTGTTTATAAACATAACTGACACAAAAAAATGGATAGACAATTTTTGTATAAATTACACTGATTTTGATTATGAAAACATAAAGAACTTATTCTTTTCTTCCAACAATGATAAAACATACTCAAATATAATCAGAAAAAAATCCCTTTTCAAAAGGAAGTTTGATAATACTATAAAACTCACAAAAAAATTTATAGCTAATGTATTATCTTAAATAAATTTCTAAACACAAAAACTTTCGTTTTAAATAAAAGAAACAACCTAATAGAAATAGGAATTGCTATCTGATATTTAAAATATAAATTCTTTTTTATAGAATTGAAAAAGCGCAAAGCATCTAAACTTTTATCAAATAAATCTTCTATACTATATTTACTTTTTTTTGCTCTTTTATATGTATCCGATAAATTATGAAAAAAACTTTTAACAAAAAAATTTTCAATTTCAATACAACTGATTTTTCTTTTTACAATTTCTTTGATTATAAAAAAATTGTTACAAAATTTACTTATGGTAACCCTGTCATAATTCGACATTGTACTTTTTATTTGTGTTCTATAATAATATAAACCGTCATTTACAAATGTTATTTTTTTTGTAGACAAATAAGTAATTATTGAAAAAATATAATCTTCCATAACAACATTTTCCAAGAATAACATTTTGTTGTTTTCTAAAAATTCTCTTCTATATAATCTTGTACAAACAGACCCAAAAGTATAACCGCAAAAGAACTTATCGAATTGTGTAGTGTTTTCGTCTATAAAAACATTAGGGATATATGGAACATATTTATTATCTTTTGAATAATAATACTGATGATTACATATAGCAATATCATATTGTTTATTTTCTATTATATTATAAAGAATATCTAAATAATCAGTACTTATCCAATCATCTGAATCAATAAAAGCAATATATTTCCCTTTACTAAACTTCATACCTACATTTCTTGCACTTGATTGGCCTTTATTTTCTTGATTTATTATTTTTATTCTACTATCTTTACTTGCATATTCTTTTAATATTGCTAACGAATTGTCCGGAGAACCATCATTTATACATATGCATTCAAAATCTTTAAACGTTTGATTTACTATACTATCCAAACATTGTGACAGATATTTTTCTACATTATATATAGGTAATATTACTGTTATTTTTGGCAAGATAAAACTCCTTAAAAATTCTTCAAAATTCTAAAAAACATTAAACTTTTTGTTTTAAAAATTTTAAATAAAAACAGAATAGTGTTTAATTTAATATTTTGGATCATATTTATATTTTTTTGATGTCTAATAAAAGTTTTAATAGATGTCTTGGTTTTATCAATCAATAATTTTTTATTCATCATAGATACATTTTTTGATATTTTACCTATATGATAATATAGAAGCTTTATATATATATCCGTAAACAATTTATCGTTAAAATTACGATTTATTAACGCTTCCATTATTTTTAGAAAACTTTTTAAAGTTTCTATCCTTATTTTTTCATCATTATTTGTTAAACTATTTGTTCTTTTTCTATAAAAATATAAATTATCATCACAAAAAACATATTTATCTGTATATAAAAAACTTAAGAAATTAAAGGCATAATCTTCAGCAGAATATATATCTTCAAAGAAATTAAGTCTATTTTCTTTTATAAAACTATTTTTGTAAATCTTGTTCCAAACATTTCTTGATGAATCAATAATATTAATTTTATCTTCAAGATTTGTATATTTTTTATACAATATATTTTTTATTTTTGAAATATTTTTTGAGTTTTTATAATCATTTGTATCTTCATAATAACATTGATGACAAGCGCAAGCTATATCATAATGTCCTAAAGTAATATTTTTATATAAAACTTCTATATATTTATCTAAGATCCAATCATCAGAATCTATAAAAGTTACATATGGACTTTGAACCATTTGTAATCCAGTATTTCTTGCAGCTGATAAACCTCTGTTCTCTTGTGATATTATTTTAAATCTTTTATCTTTTTGTGCATATTTCTGTAGTATTGCCAACGAATTATCCGGAGAGCCATCGTTTACACATATGCATTCAAAATCTTTTAATGTTTGATTTACTATACTATCCAAACATTGTGACAGATATTTTTCTACATTATATACTGGCAATATTATTGATACTTTTGGCATAAAATCTCTACTTTTTATTTTTTTCCAACTGCTTTTTGGTAAACCATTTTTTTTGACTGCCTACAATAGCTACTTTTTGTACATCTTTTCTAAGCCAAAAAGCAAGTTCTCCGAAAGTCGAACCGAAAGAATATATTGATTTAACTGCTTTTGACATTATATATAAATCACAAATTGCATCTTGCATTGATTTATAATTTTTATTTTCTAATTCCAATAGTTGCCCTTTATATTTACTTCTCAAAACATTTCCTACTTCTTTATTCATTGCAGAAAGATAAACTGTTTTATCTCCAGCTATTTTGTTAATGCACGAAATAAACAAGTTTAAATCTTCATTTCTGCCAAAATCGTTCCAATCTTGTGCATTTCTTACTTGTAATGCTACAAAATCATTCTTCGGTGTATTTTTGTTAATTTTTTCTACTATTTCTACTTTAGGTTTTAAACATTGAAAACTTTGTTGATACTTCAAAAAAGTTTTTTTATTAATTTTATCGTATTTTAGACCCAACGATTTTCCGTTAAGTGTTTTTAAACAAACATCAGGTTTTTCTATTATCAAATCATTTTCTTTTATTGCTTCATTAAATTTTTTTATATCATTATATTCTTTTATCTTTGTTTTAAAACTTGTTTCAAACAAATCATAAAATTTTGCAGAAACCCACTCTTTGTCATCCCAAAATATATCAAGTTCATCAGGTGTAAAATAGTTAAGAACATTCATTAAACCGAAAATTCTGTTACCGATTCCGTCTTTTGAGCCGAATATTATTCCGACTTTTTTATAATGTTTTGGTCTTAATTTTATTCTAAACTTTATACCTAAAAATTTATAAAATTTGCTCAATCCCTTACAATATAACATAATATATTATACCTGTTTATCATATCCGTTTTTGGTAAGGCTGTCCGTTTACTAAAAGTTTTTTAGCAATCGGATGTTTACCTTTTTTATAAGAATAAATGACTTCCACTATTTTTTTATCTTCTTCTTTTACATTCCATGATTCCATCAACAATTTATCCAAATATTTTGCATGAGTTTCGGAAACATAAAATCTGTAAGAAGTTTTGTTCAAACTATCAACAAAATCGTCTTTTGTAAAATCTTTATCTTCAAATTGTTGTAAATCTGTTTTATTCCAATCTATTGTGTATCGTATATAATGTCCGGACAACAAATCTCTCGGATCATAACCCGATATTCTTACGGTTACTTCCGTTCCGGAATCTTTATCGTACCATAAAAAACAATTCCATACGAACAAACATATAACGGGAATTAGTAGTATAAACAATAAAATTTTATTTTTCAATTATTTACCCCTAACTTTTTCATGTAAGATAACACTTTTTTCAAAACATATATTGAAACAAGTAAAAGTATTCCGCCCATAATAAAACCTATACCCGTAAACAGCAAATTACCGTAAGCACTTACAAACAGGTATATAATGTATACTTCAGCCAGTATTGCATAATTTCTAAAATATTTATCTTTTCTGTTTTTATAATTAATATACAGTTTATATGCCAATAAACAAAATATAAAAATTATATCTATTGCATTTCTTTGTAAAGCTATTGCACACAAAGTCCAATATTTCGTTAATTGTGCAAGTATGGAAAAAGCTTTAAGAACCACTATCTTTTTATCAAATTTTATGTATATACTTTTTCCGAAATATTGTAAAAATTCCAACAACAAATATAACAAAATACAGAATATGGAAATGTTGTAAGATTTTGAAAAAGGTAACAAAGTTGAAACGAAATAAGAATAAATATCGTGCAACCAAGTATAAAAACTTTGCGGAAAACTGTTAAACAGTAAAATCAACCACAAAATATTTATTAAAAAAGTTTTGCTTAAAAATACAAAAGGTATAGCTAAAATCATCCAAAATCTTGCAAAAGAAAACCAACCGCCATCCAAATTATATACCTGTGCAATAAGGCCTATGGTTCCCGCAATCATAAAAAAAGATATTATCAAAAATACTTCCGATAAATTCTTTTTGTTATTTGTTATAAAATAATAATCCGTATATATCAATACTAAAAACAAAATAAAATCTAATGCTATTTTTATAAAGTTCGGAATTAAGGACCAGTTTGCACCTATTATTAAGATAATACCTAATGCAATAAGAAGCCCTGCTATAACAAAAAGTCGCTTCCATAACTTATTATTATCTGTGTTTGATTGATAATAACTGATTATATTTTCTACTTGTTGAGAAGTTATCAAACCTTCTTTATTAAGTTTTTCCAATTCTTTTTTAGATATTTTCATAGCAATATTTTACTAAATTTAATATTACTTTTAAACGAAAACCAACAACTATTAATTTACATTGTAAATCCATATTGATTTTCATCTAAAATTATGCAATAATTTTGGGGCAGTTAAATTTAATTTAAGGAGAAAAGTAAATGAAAAAAGGGTTGTTGGCTTTGTTGTTGGCAGTAGCACTTGTAGCACCTGTTTTTGCAGCAGACCAAGGTGCAATGGAGTTGGACATTAAAGCAGGTTTTAATCTTATGAGCAAAGGAGAAGTTGATAGTCGTAGTGCAGATGTAGATCCTGCATTCACGGCAGGTGTAGATTTCTTCTATTATGTAATGCCGGAATTAGCAATCGGTGCAGGTGCTCAATATGTTTTCAATTCCAAAATGGACAAATCCGATGATTTAAAAATAGGTTGGACAAATCTTTATGCACAAGCAAAATATGTATTTGACTTAGGTGATGATTTATTTAACAACATTTATCCTTTAGTTCAAATCGGTTACGGGATATTGAGAACTGATGCTGACGAAGATATAGTAGATTCAAATGGTTTGTATTGGGGTATCGGTGCAGGTACAACAATAAAAGAAAATTTCGTTTTTGAACTTCTTTATTCGAACAGCAATGCAACTTTTAAAGGTTTTCCGTCAACTTTTGATTTCAAATACTCAACATTGCAATTGAAAGTCGGTTATAAGTTTGCATTTTAATTAATATAAAAAAGCAATAAAAGCACAGAAAGAATTTTCCTTTCTGTGCTTTTTGTTTTTTATTTCAGCGAAGCGACTTCATCTTTTGAATTACAACTTTGTATTTGGCTCAATCGAGTACCAATCGCTATCGCTTTTATTTTGCGTACACTTCATTTGCCAAATACTTCGTTCTAATTTAAAATTTTGAAAGTCTTTGAGAGTCAATAATAAGGAAAACAAATCTTCTGTCATTGCAAAATAGCTTTAGCTGTTGCAGCAATCTATCCGTTGTCGTTAATTATACATTGTAAATTGTAAATTATAAATTGTAGTTAAAAAATTGCCTTGCAATTTTTTCTTATGTATAATATTAAGATAAATTATTACTTTTTTAGGAGCAAATATGGAATTAACAAAAAAAGATGTTGATTATGTTGCTTCTCTTGCAAGATTGGAATTTGAAGAGAAGGAAAAAGAAAACTTAGTTAAACAACTTGGCTCTATTTTGGGTTATATCGACAAGATAAAAGAAGTTGATACTTCAACAATAGCACCTACAAGCCATGGCGGGACAAGCGAAAATGTTTGGAGAGAAGATGTCGTAGTAAAAAGTTCTCAAGAAACTATAGATGCTTTGTTTAAAAATGCACCGGAACAAGACGGTGACTTTTTTAAAGTTAAGAAAGTTATGGAATTGGAAGACTAAATTTTCGCTTTGCGAAAATTTGAGATATGGATGTATAGAAGAATAGAATAAGAAAGGATATTTAAGATGAGTGAAATAATAAAGATGACTGCAACAGAGCTTGCAGCAAAGATTAAAAGCAAAGAACTTTCAAGTGTTGAAGTAACAAAAGCTTTCCTTGGAAGAATAAAAGAAGTAGACCCTAAAATAAAAGCTTATGTTTCCGTATGTGAAGATTATGCTTTAAAACAGGCACAACAATCCGATGATAAAATTGCTAAAGGTGAGAATGCAGGTGTGTTGGAAGGTGTACCTATAGCAATTAAAGATAACATTTTAATAAAAGATATCAGAATGACTGCATCATCAAAGATTTTGGAAAACTATATTGCTCCTTACGATGCAACGGTTATTACAAAATTAAAAGATGCAGGTGCAGTATTTGTTGGTAAAGCAAACCTCGATGAATTCGCAATGGGTTCATCAACGGAAAACTCCGCATTTTTTACCACAAGAAATCCTTGGAACACGGAACATATTCCGGGAGGTTCTTCCGGTGGTAGTGCTTCTGCAGTAGGTGCAATGACAGCTCCTTTAGCATTAGGAACTGATACCGGCGGTTCTATAAGACAACCTGCAAGTTGTTGCGGAATTGTTGGTGTAAAACCTACTTACGGCAGAGTAAGCAGATTCGGTGCCGTAGCATTTGCTTCTTCTCTTGACCAAATAGGTCCTATGTCCAAAACAGTTGAAGACAGTGCATTATTATTGAATGTTATTGCGGGACACGATACAAAAGATTCAACATCAATAAATATAGATGTACCAAACTATCTTTCTACAATTAAAGATGGAGTTAAAGGTTTAAAGATTGGTCTTCCTAAAGAATATTTTATAGACGGTTTAGATGCAGATGTTAAAGCATCGTTAGATAAAGCAATAGAAGTTTATAAGAATTTAGGTGCAGAATTTGTAGAAATTTCTTTACCTCACACGGATTATGCAGTTGCGGTTTATTATATTATTTGTTGTTCCGAAGCATCTGCTAACCTTGCAAGATATGATGGTGTAAGATACGGTTTCAGAGCAGATTGTACCAACTTGTTGGATGAATACCAGAAATCAAGAGGACAAGGTTTCGGTGCGGAAGTAAAAAGAAGAATTATGCTTGGAACTTATGCTCTTTCAGCAGGTTATTACGATGCTTTATACGGAAAATCTCAAAAAGTAAGAACTTTAATTAAACAAGATTTTGAAAAAGCTTTCGAAAAAGTTGATATTATTTTGACTCCTTCAGCTCCGACACCGGCATTTAAAATAGGTGAAAAGAGCTCGGATCCTTTACAAATGTATTTGTCGGATATATTTACAATAAGTTGTAACTTAGCTGCCATACCGGGAATGAGTTTACCTTGCGGTTTTTCACAAAAAGGTATTCCTATAGGTATGCAATTACTTGCTAAACCGTTTGATGAACAAACGATGTTTAAAACGGCTTATGCTTATGAACAAGCTACGGCTTGGCATAAAGAGTTCCCAAAAATATAATTGTATGAGGATATAAAAAATGAATAATAAATATGAAGTAATTATAGGACTTGAAGTTCACTCACAAATAAAAACAAAAACGAAAATTTTCTGTAATTGTTCTACGGATTTTCATTCACAACCTAACACAAACATTTGCCCTGTTTGCACAGGACAACCCGGGGTGTTACCTGTATTAAACAAGCATGCCGTAGAACTTATAGTAAGAACAGGTCTTGCTTTGGATTGTACAATAAATAAGAAATCCGTATTTGCAAGAAAGCAATATTTTTATCCTGATTTACCTAAAAACTATCAAATATCTCAATACGAACTTCCTTTCTGCGAGCACGGTAAAATAAATATTTCCGTTGACGGTAAAACAAAAAGTATCGGTATAACAAGAATTCATTTGGAAGAAGATGCCGGAAAACTTATACACGATATCGGTTCAAGACAGTTGGACTACTCTTTGGCAGACTACAACAGAACAGGTGTACCTTTAATGGAAATTGTTTCCGAACCTGATATGAGATCTCCGCAAGAAGCAGCAGCTTATTTGGAATCTCTTAAAAATTTAATTGAATATGTTGAAGCATCCGATTGTAACATGGAAGAAGGTAAATTCAGATGTGATGCAAATATCAGTATAAGACCTTTCGGTCAAAAAGAGTTCGGAACAAAAGCCGAGCTTAAAAATATGAACTCAATTTCAGGTGTTCAAGAAGCTCTTTCTTATGAAGTTGAAAGACAAATTGAAATTGTAGAATCCGGCGGAAGAGTTATACAGGAAACAAGAACTTGGGATCCTAACGAAAAAGTAACAAAATCCATGAGATCAAAAGAAAATGCCCACGATTACAGATATTTCCCTGATCCTGATTTGGTACCTGTAAACTTAGATGACGAATTTATAGATAACATTAAGAAAAACATTCCGGAACTTCCCGAAGCAAGAAAAGCAAGACTTATAAACGATTTGGGGCTTTCCGAATATGATACAAACATAATAATATCCGATAAAGCTCTTGCAGATTACTATGAAACCGCACTTAACACTGCTAACAAAGGTGCAAAAGATTGTGCTAAAACAGTTGCTAACTGGATTATTACCGAATTATTAGGAAAGTTGAACAACTCAAAATTAACAATAAAAGAATCCCCTATTTCGCCCGAAAACATAGGTAAACTTGTAATACTTATTTCTAAAGGAACAATATCGGGTAAAATAGCAAAAACAATATTTGAAGATATGTTTAAGGACAACAAAGATCCTGAAATAATAGTTAAAGAAAAAGGTCTTGTTCAAATATCGGATGCAGGCGAAATTGTTAAAGTTTGTCAGGAAGCTATAGATGAAAATGCAAAAATTGTTGCAGATTATAAGTCGGGTAAGAAATCTGCCATAGGTGCTTTGGTTGGTGCCGTAATGAAAAAATCCAAAGGTAAAGCAAACCCTCAAATGGTAAACAAAACTTTAACGGAACTTTTGAACAAATAAAGCAATAAGAAACAAAAAAAAAGGAACTATATAAACAATATAGTTCCTTTTTTTATTTATATTTAATAAACCATATTGAACAAACAAAAATCAATTTATATAATACTTAATCATTATTATTTTGAGGTAAAAACATGAGTAACTTAAAAACAAAATTAAAAATGAGTAGTTTCTATTTATTTATAGTAATAGTTTCATTTTTTATAATAAGACTTTCTTTATTTTTGTTATGTTTTGATTATTTTTCAACATTATCAAACAACGAAATATTTTTAAGTTTTTTAAACGGTTTCAGGTTTGATTTTTCAAGTATAGCAATATTTATTTTACCATTAGTTGTGTTTTTGTTTATACCTGTTAATTCAAAAGCATATACAAAAATTATTTTCACATTAATGTGGTTAATGTTTTTTGTTTCACTTTTAGTATTAGCCGGTGATGTAATATTCTTTTCTATTTTCAACAAACATCTTGAAACGGAACTTTTATCGGTACAAACACATTTTAGCTTTATATTACAAATGGCACTGCAATCTTATTGGTATGTTACTTTTTCAATATTTTTATTGTTTTTTATAACTTTATATTTCACATATAAATACATAAATAAAAACTTTGTTTTCCAAAGCCAACCGAAATTCATACTAAAAAGCATTTTAATAATTTTATGTATAGGTCTAATAATGTTAGCTTGTATTAGAGGAAAGTGGGATTTTAGAGGTAAGCCTCTCGGCATTATGGATGCACAACTTTTAGGCAGTCAAAAAACATCCGAACTTATTTTAAACGGAATATTTTCTTCCGCAGAAGGTCTTAGGAGAATGGAAGACAGAACTTGTTTCTTAGATAAGCAAGAAGCTATAAATTTGGCAAGAAATATAACTTCAAGCGAACAGGCACTTGATAATGATTATCCTTTTTACAGATACAAAAAAGATTTTTCGTTTGACGACAAAAAATACAATATCGTAATAATATTTTTGGAAAGTTGGGAAAGAGAATATTATGAACAATATCCGGAAGCAATGCCTAATTTTGTTGAAATAACGAAAAATTCATTATACTTTAAAAACTTTTACAATTCAGGCAGCAGAAGTTTAACATCAACAACATCTACAATGTTTTCTATACCTTATGTATGGGGTTTACCATTTATAACTAACGGTCTTGGTGCAAAGAATATGTCGAGAATGGCAAGTTATTTTAAAGATAAGGGGTATTCAACCGTATTTGTTGCAACCGATAATGCTTCTGCAGATAAAATAGGCGAAGTTGCAAACTATTCCCAGTTTGAACAGTTTTATGCAAAAGCAGATATTCCTGTTACACACAAATATCCTACATATACAAAAGGGTTTGATTGGGAAGGATTTGAACTTTTTTTTAATAAAATAAATTCTTCAAACAATAATTTTTTGGGGTTCTTTTATACTTCTTCAACACATGGTCCTTGGGATATGATTTTATTGAAAGAATATCAATTATATCCGCAAACAACAAGAGACAATCAATTTTTAAACAGATTATATTATTCGGATGCGGCAATGGGTAACTTTTTTAAGTTGGCAAAACAACAACCTTGGTTTGATAATACAATATTTTTAATATTTCCGGACCATCATGTTCCGTTTCCAAACAGAACTTACGATCCTAATTTAACAGATGCGGACAAATATTTTACTTCATTTTTAGCTATATATGCACCAAAAATTTTTAAACCGCAGGAAATTGACACTTATGCAACACAAGAAGATATTTTACCTACAATTATAGATTTAGCACATTCTTCTTTACCGTACTCTTCCGACACAAACAGTATTTTCGATAAAGAAAGAGCAAAAGAAATTTATATTTATGCCGAAAATAAAAAAGTATATATAGTAGGCCCTGATATTTATGAAGAAATAGATTTGTCTAATATAAACAAAATTAAAGAAATGGTTGCACAAGACAAATTATCTTATTATCAAAAGAAAGCGATAGCAAGAAACGAAGCTATATATCATTCTTTAAAGAATCATAAATGGCAAAAAAAAGAAACTTTTTAAGTTAATTTTTGAAGAAATTTTTTAGTATTCTAAAAATTTTAAACGAAAAGGTATTTAAACTTTTCAATAGAAATATTGAAAAATTTATTTTAAATTTATAACTAAACCTTAAATTTGAAGACATTTCTTTCAAAAACTTTATATGCTCCGATGCGATAGAATAAATTTTTTGTGAAGTTTGTTTCGAAATATTTTTACCTAATTTGCCAAGCTTATATAAAAAGATATCTATACAAAATTCTTTTATTTCTTTGTCTGTAAAGTTTCTTTTTTGTAACTCTTTTGTCAGTGTAATAAAATTATCAAAATCATCGGTCATTTGTTTTTGATTATCTTTTGCGGTTATAGATAAGCCATATTTTCTATAAAATAACAATTCATCAGAAATAAAAATTATTTTTTTTGAGTACAAATATACCAATGAGGAAAAAGGACAATCTTCTGCCGTAAAACCTTCATAAAACCAAATATTATTATCCTTTATTAAAGACGTTTTATATATTTTTGCCCAAACAAAGGCCCCTGCATATCCTTTGTATAATCTTTCTATATTGCTGTTAGTATTTATTTTATGGATTTCTCTTATTTTTGCAGATTTATACGAATTTTCTTCTTGAAAATAAAACTTATAACTTGCTCTTACAATATCTGCATTAGTTTCTTCTATTTTGTTATATAAAATTTCCAAATAGTTTTCGGCTATCCAATCATCAGAATCTATAAAAGTTATATATTTTGTGTTTACATTTTTTATACCGGTATTTCTTGCAACGGAAGATCCGCCATTCTTTTGATTTATTATTTTTATTCTCTTGTCTCTACTTGCATATTCCTGCAATATTGATAATGAACTATCTTTTGAACCGTCATTTACACATATACATTCAAAATCCTTAAATGTTTGATTTATTATACTATCCAAACATTGTGGCAGATATTTTTCTACATTATATACAGGTAATATTATTGTTATTTGTGACATTTTATTTCCTCATTATGTAACATAATGCATAATATGGTGGCATATTGTTATGGGGACTATTTTCACCTGTTTCGGCAGTATTTTCAGAATTTTGAGAAGGTTTCATATATGTTTCTCCTTCGTAATGATTACCACCGCCAATACCTCCAAAACCAATTAAAGGAGTAGTATATTTATGACTATGACTTGGCATTTCTTCTATAGTTAATATATGTTCACTTTCTCCGCCTGTTGAATCAACTGCATAATTATGACCCGCGCCTAAAACAAATCTGTCTCTTAAATCAGGTGTTCCGTTGTTTCCGTCACATAATACCCAACCTTCCGGAATATTATTTACAGAACCGGACCAAATAATTATTCCGCCTTTAGGAACCATAAAATATTCTGTATTTCCTATAATTGTTTTTGCACCGGCAGAATCTACAGCAAACTTTTTATCATTTCCTACTGTTACGGCAAATTCCGCATCTTCTTTGACCATTGCGGATTCTGTCGTATTTGAATGTAAAGCATAAGGCATTGCTGTTAATTTTTCTCTCGGTTCCAACTTTTTACTATCTATTTCAATTTCAAGATAATAATCTTTACCTCTCCAATCAATATCCGGATTTAAAACTACCGAAAATATCCCGCTGGAAACTACCACAGACATTGTTCCGGATTCCCACTTTGCCGTTCCGCCTGTTAACTGATTATAAATTTTAAAATTCATACTTTTGGTCGCATTAACTTCAGCTCTATATTCTTTAAGTTTTCCGTTATATCTTATTTCGTTGGGAACATCAGCTATCACAAGCTGAAAAACAAAAACAAAAGATATCATTAACAAAAGTTTTTTTAACATATTACTCCGCCTTACTATTTGCAAAATTCTTTATATTTGAAACTACACTTACTTTATTATCATCAATATCCACAATGTGAAAGCCATACACATTTATAACCATTGTGTTATCGACTCTTGTAATTTGTTCCGTCATTTGTCCTTCAAAATGAACATGTCCGTGAAACCAAATTAAAGGGTTAAATTTTTTAAGAAAATTTTTGAAACATAAAAAACCCTTATGGCAGGTATCTTGCTTATCATGAATACCCAATATAGGAGCATGAGAAATAACTATTATTTTTTTCTTCTTCCTTCTAAATATAAAATCTTTTATTTGCTGGATTCTTATTTTTCTTGATACTTTACTTACGATTCTTGCCATTTCTTTTTCGGTATATTGGTAACCTTTCATGTTATATCTCATAGAACCTTCAAACCCAACCAATATATAATCGGCATAAATTTCCATTCTTGCATGTAAATTTATACCACCCAAACTAAATTGTTGTTCATCATCATAAATTTTATCAACTATTTTTTTAAAATAATCTTTTGATGTATCGTTATTTAATGTAGGATGGTTACCTTCAACGAAGAAAAAATATTTTCTTACACTATCAACAATAAATTCCAAATAGGTTTTCGATAAATCTCCGCAAGATACAATAAAATCAATATTGTTTACGGTATTAGGATTTCTAAATATAAAATCTTGAAGTTTTGCATCTTCTTTATCGGATACTGCAAGAATTTTCATAACTTATCCTTATTATAATTACTTTACTAAATTTTTTATAATATCGGTAAATATCGAAGGAATAATATCAAGAAACTTTTTATCTTTATATTTTGCCATGAAGTCGTGTGCGGTAAAATCAAAACCGACATCGTGTCCCGCTTGCTGACTTAAGAAATATTTATGTTTTTGTATCCATACATATAAATCGGTATATGTTCTGTTTGCAAATTTTGATAAGATTTTTTCTTCTTCCATCAATTCTACCGCAGGTAAAAATCTTTCCGCATACCATTTATACGATACAAACATTATAGATTTTTTTATAAGTTCGCCATTATTATAATTTTCTTTAAAATCAAGAATTTCCTGATTAAGAATTGCATAACTTTTTAACTCGGTAACTTTTAAAGGATGTATTAAAATTTTATTATTTAACATTGTTGCTTTTTGAAAAGCATTTTCTTCCAACTTTATTAAAAACTTTTTTGTACTTTCGGAATCGAAAGTATAATTTTTATCTTTAGATAATTCAAAATCAAACTTAATTTCAGTAACATCCGCATCTATATATTTTGCTTTAAACTCATTTTTTGCTACAGCAACCCTATGATGACCATCTATAATAAAATAATTATCCAACATTTGGTAAACCTGTATCGGTTCCAAATTTATACCTTTTTCCATTAAAGATTTTATGTACTCGTATCTTGATGAACCATCAGTACGTTTCGGTAGCAATGTTTCGGAAAAATCCAAATATCTTCCCAAACTACCTATAATTTTATCTATGGGGATTGCCTGTATACCTCTTGTTTTTAATGTATAAACAGGCACATTTTTTTCTATAGCAGAAAAATCTACTAATATTCCGTCTTTATCGTTTGCCATTTTTACCTCTACAAAATAAAAAATATGGGTAGAGAGGGAATTGAACCCTCACGGCTCTTGCGAGCCTCAGGATTTTAAGTCCTGTGCGTCTGCCAGTTCCGCCATCCACCCATATTTACTACACTTATTAAAAAAAACATATTGCAACTGATATTGAGAAATTATACATTTTTTTTATAAAGCTGTCAAAAAATTGCAGAGCAATTTTTTGCTTAAAGTTTAAAGCTTATAGTTTATGGTTTTCGGTAAAATTTTGTGAAGCAAAAATTTCTATTATTTTAAATGCTTTAAAGCATTTGTTGCTCTTTGATGGTTAGGATTTAATCTTAATGTAAGTTCAAACATTTTTTCAGCTTCAAAATATTTACCTTTAGCATATAAAATTAAACCTTCTTTATATTTTTCATCCGCTAATTTTTCATCTATTATAAATTCTTCTTTTTGTTGTTCTTGCACATTTTCTTGTTCCGATTTTTTAGCACTTTTCAATGTTTTTGTTATTTCCCTTACTGATTTATCTATATATTCCTTTGCGGAAGAATAATAATTAAAAGATGTGTTTGTATATTGTGATTTTTTTAAAAATTCCTGCAATTTTTCCATATGTTTTATACATTCAATCCACTGTTTATTTTTATATAAGATTATTCCGTTCTTAAGTAAGGTGTTGGCCTCAAACTCAAATTGTTTTTTCTTTTGCTCTTCAATTGAATTAGTTACAATATCATTTACTTTATCATAATATTCCGTAATTTCTTTGTTTTTGTTATCAAATTGAAGATATTTCCTCCACTCTTTTAAACATTGGGTGTAATTTCCTTCATAATAATTTTTGTAACCTGCCCAGTAAGCATACTCATCAAAATCCGTATCAAAACTTGAAGAAGATTTTTCTTTCATCATTTTTTTTATTTTTTCAAAATAAACATTCGGAGATTCATATGTAGGATAATCCATTATGATTTTTTGCAATATATCGGTTGAATACAAATATTGTTTTTTATTATAAAACTCTTTTGCTTTATTAAACAATTCCTGTGCTTGTTGTTGCGAAAGTCTGTCTTGATTTAATGCAGCTTGAGCTTCTTTTTCCAATTCATTTTTCAATCTTTTTTTCTTATTCCATCTATATACTAAAGAAAACCTGTTTATTAAATCAAGTTCATTAAAATCTATGGAATAATTTACGGTAAATGCAGAAATATTTATACCAAAACCGGCTGTAATATGTTCCGGATAATAACCGCACCTTATAGCATATTTTTCTATAAACTTATATTCAAGTCCTGCAAAAAGTTCATTATAACTATCTTCGTTTTTTATATCCAAAGATAAGGTTAAAGTATCTTTTGTTTCAAGCCTGTATATTATCGGTATTTCCATTAATGTTGATAGCCTGAATATATATTGAAAATCTTCTTTGTATTCATCAAGTTTTATACCGGTACCAACAATATTTTGCATAGATAAACCTATGCCGAATTTTGCCTGAGTGTATTTTATGTCTACATTATCAAAATATTTTGATAAACCTATATCCGTTGCAAAACCGCCATCTTTCTTTTCATATAAATCATAATAAATATATTTTAAATTTATACCTATTGAAGTATCTATCGGCTTTATTGTTGTTGCTGCTGCAAGTATATATGCCCATTGATTTGTTTGAACTGTTTTTGGACTATCAAAAGGATCTTTTCTTATTTCAATGTCTCCGCTTGCCAAATCTATAGCGGAAAAACCTAAAAACAAATTATCTAAAAGTCTGTAATTGATTGCTGCAGCATTATATGATGTTCCATCAAATAAGTTATATCTTGATAATGAAACATTGTTGTAATCAAAATATCCGAGCAATGAACTATTGTGATATATTATTGATGGATCATCTAATGAATTTAAAGTTGTTTCCCCTTGAGAAAATGCGGAAACAGACGGTCCGTGAGAAAGGAAATTTTTTCTTGTTCCCGCAGCATATATATTTTGAAAAGCAAATATTGATATTATTAAAACTATAATTATTTTATTATTAATAATCTGCATCTTTCGGTCTTACTTCCGCCGTTTGAATAATTTTTCTTTATCACACACAAATATGTGCCGTTATATAAAATGTTACCATTATCATCTTTACCGTTATATACAATTTCGTTGTTTCCTTTTAACAAATTATCTTGTGAAGTATGATAAATTTTATCGCCGTATTCAGAATATATATCAAGTTCGACATTACCATCTTCTTGCATTTCAAAAAATATTCTTGTATTTTGCCCTTTTTGAGGATTAAAAGGATTAGGTGCATTGTAGACTTTTCTAATTTCGCCTAAAGTAACAAAATCATATATTATAGGGTTTAATAATTTGACACCATACTGATTTTCAACTTCCACTTTCCAATAATATCTTGTTCTGGAATTAAGATTTTCGACAGTATAGTAATTTTGTGTCGCCAAATCATATTCTTGCATTGAATTTTCCGATGAACCTAAAAACAAAGTATATTTTAAGACATCACTTTCAACACCTTTACTCGCATTCCAACTAAAATTTAAAATAGTATTAGAATTTCCCCTTCCATCTTGCAAATTTGGATTTAAATTCACAAATGAGTGTGGCCTTTCGGTGACAACAAAAGTTTTTGTGGGAGATATATATTCATCGGGATAGTTAGCATTATCGGCAACCACATAATAATCATAGCTGCCGTAATCTAATGAGAAATTCGTATTGAAAATATTGTTTCCTATAGATTCACAATTTAATTGCGACCAGGAATCGGCTGAATTTTGTTTTTTGAAATAAACTTTCGGATATCCGTTTAATATTTCATTACCGTATTTATCGTTATATTTAACCTGTATATTAACATCACTTTCACTTTTAATACTTACGATATCTTTTAGACTATCCGTTGCTATTAAAGTATTATCCGTATTTGGAATGTAATCAAAAATATCAAAATAGGATTGTGTTAAAGTTATTTCTTCTTCATTGTATTTGAGTTCTGTTATTCCTACAAAATCTATATAAGAATCAACATTTATCCAATCTTTTTGTTGAGAAAACTCTGCAACTTTTTGATCTGTTTGTAATTCTTTCTCATCGATAGATAAGACGTTTGCATATATATTAGAAATTACTATTAGTAACAATAAAACTATAAAACAAATTTTTTTCATATACATAAAAAAATCGGGGTGACTGGACTTGAACCAGCGACCTCTCCCACCCGAAGGGAGCGCACTAGCCAACTGTGCTACACCCCGACCAATTATTCAAGAATATCCAATATTTCTTTTAATTCCTGCTTTATTTCTTCAAGAATTTTTGGGTCGGAAACACCAACTTGCATATTAGACATATTTTTTTTTCTTCTGTCAACAGTAAGGCACTTCTTAACGCCATCTATTGTGTATCTCTTATTATACAATAAATCTTTAATTTTTTTAATAAGTTCCACATCCAACGGAGAATATTTTCTCATTCCGGAATGCCTTTCCGGTTTAAGTTGTTTAAATTCCGTTTCCCAATATCTCAACGTGTGAGTAGGAACATCCGTTCTTTCGGAAACTTCGCTGATACTTAAATATTTTTTATCAGGTTCAAACATTGAATATCTCTTTCGATTGCTTAAATTTTATTTTCTTCTTAGGTTCTATAAGTATTGTATCACCGGTTTTAGGATTTCTGCCTTTTTTGGCTTGAGTAACCAATAAATTAAAACTTCCGAAACCTGTAATTACAACTTTTTCCCCATTTATTATTGCATTTAGCATTTCTTCAAACAATTTATTTACCACTATTGTTGCTTCTTTTTTTGAAGGCATCAAAAGAGCAATTTTTTCTATTAAATCGTTTTTTGTCATTTTATTTTTATTCCTTATTCTGCTTTTGGACTTCTTGTCATTAAATCGTATACAGCTTTTTTAGCGTCTTTGTTGTTAAACAAAACCTCATAAACTTGATTTATTATAGGTAAATCTATATTTAACTTTTTACCCAATTGATAAGCACTCATACAAGTTTTTACACCTTCGGCAACCATTTTAAGTTCTTTTTCGGCCTGTTCCAATGTTTTACCTTTTGCCAACATTTCACCAAGGTTTCTGTTTCTTGAATGTTTAGAAAAACATGTAACCATTAAATCACCGACACCGGAAAGTCCGTAAAAAGTTTTTTCTTTGCCGCCTAAAGCAACACCTAAATTTATAAGTTCTATCAATCCTCTCGATATTATTGCAGCTTTAGTATTGTCACCGAAATTAAGACCGTCTATTATACCGCCTGCAACAGCAAAAACATTTTTTAAAGATGCACCCAACTCAACACCAACTATATCATCTTGTGTATAAACTCTGAAGTAATCATTCATAAATAAATCTCTTACTTTTATGGCAAATTCTTTATTTTTTGATGCGGATGTTACAACCGTAGGTATTTGTTTTGAAACTTCTTCTGCATGACTCGGACCGGACAGTGCAACAATTTTATCTTTTGTTTCCGGATAAATTTCTTCTATTATTTGTGACACTCTCAATAATGTTTCATTTTCTATACCTTTTGTTGCGCTTATTATAAGTTTCTTACCTAAATCTATATTTAATTTTTTTATAGACATAACCGTCGATCTCAAGAAATGAGAAGGAACAACAAACAATACCGCTTCGGTTTCTTTTATAACATTTAAGTCACTTGAAATTGTAACGTTTTCAGGTATAGTTGCTCCGCCTATAAAAGGAATAACTCTTTCTTTATCCAATTTTTCCGCAGCTTGCTTATTTATTTCCCAAAGATAAACCTGATTCCCGTTATTTGCCAACAAACATGCAAGGGTTGTTCCCCAAGAGCCTGCACCTAAAACAGATATTTTCATTTTTTACCTCTATTTATTTTGTAACTTTAGTTCCGTAAATTTTATTTTCAGTTCCATTTAAAAGTCTTTTTATATTACTTATATGGCGAACTATAACCAATATTGAAATTATACTTGCAAAAATTACTATTTCAGCCATAGAATTTAAAAAATATAAACTTATAGGTAAAGTTGCTGCTGCCATTATTGAAGCAAAAGAAACATATCTAAATAGTACTAAAAATAAAACAAATACTAAAAAACAAATTAATATTGCTAATGGGTTCAATGCTAAAAATACACCGCAACCTGTTGCTACACCTTTACCACCTTTAAAATTTAAAAATACGGTAAAAACATGACCGATTATTGTAACAAAAGCAACTGCTATTATCAGCCATACAGAATCGGGATTTAACAACATAGTAAAATATACCGGAATAAATCCTTTCAACAAATCCAATACCAATGTTAAAACACCCAAAGGTTTACTGATGGTTCTGTAAACATTTGTAGCACCCGGATTTCCAGAACCTATAGTTCTAATATCCACATGCTTAAATACTTTAGCAATTATATAACCAAACGGAATTGCTCCGCACAAATATGCCAATAATAAATATATAATTATTTTTAACATTTTTTATTCTTTAAACTTTTCTTTTGATATTTCTCTAAACTTTAAAATTATGGGTGTTCCTTTAAAAGAAAACCTTTCTCTCAATATATTTTCCAAATATCTTTTATATGAAAAATGTACCAATTCCAAATCGTTTACGGCAATTCTGAATGTCGGAGGTTTGGATACAGGTTGTTCTATATCTTTTATTTTTAAAACTTTCCCTTTTCTTGTAAAAGGTGTTTTATCCGTAGCATATCTCATTGCTTCATTAAGTTCTTCTTGCGGAACCATCTTTGAATATTCTTTATAAATTGCCGGTGCAAGTTTAAATATTCTATCTACTCTTTGTCTTGTTTTAGCAGAAATAAATATAATATCTGCCCAATCTAAAAATTTTAATTTTTCTTCGAGTTGTTGTTGGAATAATCTTATTCTATCTTCTTTTTCTTCTATTAAATCCCATTTATTTACGGCTATTATGCACGGTTTTTTCTTTTCTATAATCATTCCCAATATTTTAGCTTCAGTTTCGCCTATACCTTGTTCCGCATCCGCAACAAGAACGGCAATATCGGCCTCATCCATAGCATAGTTCGTGCTTAGTGTAGATAAATATTCCAAATCGTCTTTTTGTTTGTTGCCTCTGTGAAGACCGGCAGTATCTATTAACAAATAATCAGTGTCTTCAAAAGTTGCATGAACAGAAAGAGAATCCCTTGTTGTTCCCGGAATATTGTGAACTATACATCTGTTTTGTTGTGTTATGGAATTTACCAACGAAGATTTACCTACATTAGGTTTACCGACAAATATTATTTTTAATAAGTTATCTTGTTTTTCAACGACATCGTTATCACCTATCATATCACATATTGCTTCCAACAATTCAACCATATTTCTGCCATGCGTAGATGATACTGATATAATATTTTCAAAACCTAATTGATAAAATTCATAACTTTTTACTTCTTCGGCAAATGTATCTATTTTATTTACAACAAGTATTACCGGTTTTTTACTCGCTCTAACTGATTTTGCAATTACCGGTTCAAATGGATGAATACCTGCTTTACCGTCAACAACAAATAAAATTATATCGGAAGTTTCTATTGCAAAATTTAATTGTTGACTCATAGATTCTGAAAATTCAGAAACTTCGGTACTCCAACCTGCGGTATCGGTAACTATAAAATGCTTATCTTTCCAAGTTACTTCATAATCGTTTCTATCTCTTGTAGTACCTGCAATATTATGAACAATAGCTTTTTTTCTACCGATAAACCTGTTAAATAATGTTGATTTGCCGACATTAGGTCTGCCGACAATCGCAACTTTTTTATACATTAAAACATCTCCGACAAATTAAAATCGTTTTTTATTTTTTCCTACTAGTTATTTAATATATTTTCATAAACTTCAAATCTGATAATTTCACTAAAAGGTTTCACTTTTGTAGAAACCTTTACGGTTTGTTCTCTCATAAGTCCCGTATGTTTTACATTAAATGCCGTTAAAACTCTTTGAACCTTTCCGTTATCGCTTTCTTCAACGGAAAACAAAGGATCTATTACAAAGTCATTTGGAGTATCATACAACATTGTTGCTTGTTCAATATCTATATCCGAAAAGTCATATATTATGTTAGACATAACAGGTTGTTCTTTTTCATAGAGATATATTATTTTTATAATAAAATATTTTGCATCTTCTTTAATCGGACCCAATGAAAGAACCTTTGCTTTATCAGCATTTTCATCAACAAATCTTCCGGTCTGAAAAGATTTTAAATATTCTATCTTAGGCTTTATTATCGAAACTGCCGTTTCAGATATTTTTGTTTTTGTATCTGAACTTTTACTTTCTTCTAACGTTTTATCGAAATTATCCAATAAACCTTTTACTTCCTGCTTTACTTTATATGATTCATCTAATGCTTGATCTATCGACATCTTATTTTTTATAACATTAACTTCACTTACTACGGCACTACTTGTAACATTATCCGGCTTTTCAGTTTTGATTTTAGCTTCAACTGTAGGTGTCTCCTGTTTGCTATCAGCAGAATTTTTACCTTTTGATTTTTTCTCTTTTTTTGCTTCTTTCTTTGCTTTTTTTTCTGCCTCTTTTTTTGCCTTTTTATCTGCTTTTTTATCTTCGGCAGGTTTGGTTTCAACAGATGGGGTATCCAAAATTTCACTTACTGTAGGCGTAATATTTTTTTCTGCTTTTTCTACATTTTCTGTCGGTTCTGGATTTTCTACTTTTTCTATTATTTGAACTTCCTGCTGAACTTTATTATCTGCATTTTCTTTCTTGGCTTCTTTTGCTGCTTTTAAATTATCCAAATAATTTTTTGCCTCATCGGGATCCATTTGTACATTTAATTTGATGCTTGTACACGGTTGATTGCCTTTTTTCATAAATACTTTTTTGTTTTTAATTTCAACTTTAACAAAATTTTTTACAAAATCGTTATACTCGTTTTTTGACAATTTATATTTTCTTAATTTAATATCGGACTTTTCTATCGCTTCTTTTGTTAATTTATCTATCAACACAGATACAATTTCGTCTTGAGATTTATTAGATGGAATATCTTCTGCACCTTCAATCTTATAAACTTTTACTTGTGCAAAACAAATACTGCTTACAAATAAAAACATTACTGCTAAACTAACAATTTTTTTCATTTTATCTCCCTCTCTTATCGCTTTACATTGTTTTTAATTGTTTATAAATAAATTTTATATTTTTCTTAAGTTCGGCAAGAGTTCCGGAATTATCTATTGTAATATCCGCCATCTTCATTTTATCTTCTATAGGCATTTGCAATGCTATTCTCTTTGTAGCTTCTTCTTTTGAAAGATTATCTCTTTTCATAAGTCTCGACAGCTGCAAATGGTATTTTGCATATATAACAATAACTTTATCACAAATTCTGTCTAATCCAACTTCGAAAAGTAACGGAGCATCAACTATAATGTCGGTAACATTATATTTCTTTGCAATTATCTCGTTTGTTCTTCTTATTATGTGCGGATGGATTATTCTTTCGAGCTCGATTTTTGCTTGTTTATCGTTAAAAACGATTTCACCTAATTTTTTTCTGTTTAATGTGCCGTCGTCTTTTAATACATCCGTACCGAATGTACCGACAATATCTTTCAAACATTTACTGTCTTTTGTAGTTAATGTTCTCGATATTTTATCGGCATCGATTATATAACAACCGATTTGCTTAAATATTTTAGATGATTGACTTTTTCCGGTAGCTATGCTTCCCGTAAGCCCGATTATCATTTTACCCCTTCCATTTCTGCCCAATTGGTTCCTTTTTTTACTTCCACCAACAAAGGAACATCTAATTTTATTGCATGTTCCATCTCATATTTTAGCATATTTATAACAATATTTTCTTCTTCTTTCGGAACTTCCAATAATAAATCATCATGAACCTGTAAAAGTATCTTGGATTTTAGGTTTTGCTCTTTCAATTTTTTAGATACATTTATCATTGCTATTTTGATAATATCCGCCGATGTTCCTTGAACAGGAGTATTTAAAGCCATTCTTTCACCGAAAGATACTATTTGTTTATTAGAAGAATTTATTTCAGGAATATATCTTATTCTGCCGGTAATCGTTTTAACATAACCTTTCTGTTTTGTTTCTTCTATTATTCTGGCAGACCAGTTCTTTATGCCGGAATATTTTGAAAAATAACTATCTATATACTCTTTTGCCTGTTTAACCGGAATATCCAACTGTTTGGATAAGCCGAACGAAGATATACCGTAAACTATACCGAAATTTATGGATTTGGCAGCCATTCTTTGTTGTTTTGTAACATCTTCTTTTTTGGCAATATTAAATACTTCCATAGCAGTTGCAGTATGAATGTCCTGTCCGGAACAAAAAGCTTTAATTAAGTTTGTATCTTTGGATATATGTGCTAAAGATCTTAAATCTATTTGAGAATAATCCGCAGAAACGAAAACATTCCCTTCATCTGCAACAAAAACTTTTCTGAATCTTCTGCCGTACTCCGTTCTTACAGGTATATTTTGTAAGTTCGGATCGGAAGACGAAAGTCTGCCTGTTGTAGTAACCGCCTGATTAAATATAGTGTGTATTCTTTCCCCTTCAACTTCGGTAAATCTTCTGACCGAATCCACATAAGTGGTTTTTAATTTTTGTAATTCTCTGTATTTTAATATTTCGTTAGCAATATCATATTGAGATAGTTCTACCAAAACGGATTCGTCCGTAGAATAACCCGTTTTAGTTTTTTTAATTACAGGCAAATTCAACTTTTCAAACAATATCGTTGCCAACTGTTTGGGTGAGTTTATGTTAAATGTTTCTCCTGCCAAATTATAAATATTTTGTTCAAGAACCGATATGGCGTTTGTTAACTCTTTATCAAAATCATTTAAAAAGTTTTTGTCTGTTTTTATACCGATATCTTCCATTTCATACAACACCTGAACTATCGGCATTTCTATGTCGAAAAACAAAGGCGATAATTTATTTTTTTCCAACTCGTTTATAAGTATATCTTTTAAATTATAAATACTTATTGATTTAGAACACGAATATTGTGCCAATGTTTCTATATCAATATTGTCGGCTTTTATTTTTTTCGTTCCTTTGGAAAATATTTCTTCTTCGGTTTTTATATGAAAATCCAAGAATTTTAATGCTAAGTTTTCTATCGTATGTTGTTGTGACGGATTTATACAATATGATGCAATCATAACATCAAAAGTAATATTGTTCAGTTCTATATTTAAAGTTTTCAATATATGTTTAACAAACTTTAAATCATAACCCATAAACTTTATATTTTCATTTTCAAATACCGGTTTAAATATTTCAGTAAAATCCTGTTCGGGAACCTGCTGCAATATAAAATCGTTATGATTTATCGGGACATAATAATTGTTGTCTTGTCCGTAACAAAAAGAAACACCTACTATCAAATCTTGCATTATACCGGAACCTGCGGTCTCGATATTTATTGATATCTCTTTTTGTTGTAACAGTTCTTGTTTAAGTGTATTTGCTTTTTCTGTTGTATCGATTATTTTTACGATATTTTTGGTTTCTTTGTGTATAATTTTTTGTTCTGCAATTTTTTCTTCTTCCTTATCTTGTTGTTTACCAGTTTGAAAAGTTGTCTGTTGTGAATTATTAGGAATAAAACTATATAGTTCATATTCCTTAAAAAATTCTTTTGCCGTTTCCGTACCGAACAAATTATCATTAAAATTCATTTTATCTACGGAAACGTCTATAGGCACATTAAGTTCAAGTTGTACAAGTTTTTTGCTTAACAAAACATCGTCTGCACCGTCTTTAATTGCTTGTGATATTTTACCTTTAATTGAATCCGCATTTGCAATAATATCTTCAACACTGCCGTAAGTGTTTATAAGTTTTACTGCAGTTTTTTCACCTATACCTTTAACTCCGCAAACATTGTCGCAATTGTCACCCATCAAGGCTAACATATCCACTATTTTGTTAGGATATAAACCATACTTTTCATAAACTTTTTGGCTGTCGAACATTATATTCTTAGATTCATTCCAAATATGAATATTATCATTTACCAATTGAAACAAATCTTTATCACCGGTAACAATAACAACTTTTATACCTTGTTGTTCGGCCTTTTTAGCTACAGTTCCTATAACATCATCAGCCTCAAAACCTGCCATTTCAAAAGAAGCAAGTTGCATAGCATTAACTGCTTGTCTTGCTATAGGCATTTGTTTTATTAAATCCTCATCCAACTGTTTTCTGTTTGCTTTGTATATCGGGGATAATTGATGTCTGAAATTTTTTGAGGGATGGTCAAAACATATGGCAATATAATCCGGTTTTTGTTCATTTTTTACTTTATTTATAAGTTTTATAAAACCATAAACCGCATTTGTAGGTACACCTTTTGAAGTTGTAAGCGGTCTTATTGCATGGTACGCTCTATGAATATATGCACTGGCATCTATGATATATAAAACTTTGTCCATAAAAAATCCTACGGATTTTTTAGAAGAGTAGAAGATTAGAAGAATAGAAGAATGGATGAAAAGTTGTATTTTTTGCTTTGCAAAAAATCTATTTGTTATCAAAAATTGCATAGCAATTTTTACAGTTTCACTTCCAATCTTCCAATCTTCAAATCCTCCATTCTTCCAAATTGCCTTCGGCAATTTTTATCCCTCTATAAAATGTTGAGCGGAAATTGCTGCTATTGCTCCGTCACCTGCAGCCGTAACAACTTGTCTTAATATTTTTTGTCTTACATCACCGCAGGCAAAAATACCTTCTATTGAAGTGTTCATATTGTCATCGGTTACTATGTAACCTGCATCGTTCAACTTTATTTTTGTATTTTTCAAAAATTTTGTATTCGGTAACCAACCTACAAAAACGAAAACACCGTTAACAGATACCGGTGAAGAGATGTTATTTTTAACATTTTTTAATATCACCTGTTCTACCGAAAGGTTACCTGAAATTTTTTCCACTACGGAATCAAATATTATGTTTATTTTCGGTTCTGCAAAAACTTTTTCCTGCAAAATTTTTGCTGCTCTAAACTGATCTCTTCTATGTATTAAATTAACTTTTGTAGCAAATTTAGTTAAATACAATGCTTCCTGTAATGCGGAGTCTCCACCGCCGACAACGGCTATTTCTTTGTTCCTGAAAAAAGGTCCGTCACAAGTAGCGCAATAAGACACACCTTTACCTATAAATTCTTGCTCGCCTTCAACACCTAACTTTCTGAAATTTGCTCCGCTTGCTATAATAATCGTTTTAGTAAAATATTCTTTTTTATCAGAAAGTATAATTTTTTTTATTGCATCATCGGTTTCTATAAAAGAAACTTCACCGTAAACTATTTCACAACCGAAAGTTCTTGCTTGCTTTTCCATCTTCATTGCAAGCTCAAACCCGTTTATTCCTTCTTCAAATCCGGGATAATTTTCAAGGTGATCGGTTATTGCGATTTGCCCTCCGCAACCCGCCTTTTCTATAAGTAAAGTTTTAAGTCTTGCTCTTGAAGCATATATTGCGGCAGACATTCCGGAAGGGCCGCCACCGACTATTATAACATCATATATCATATTTTATTCTCTCTGTTTTAGTGATTTTTTCTATAGTAATTTCTTTATATCTTTTTGCCAAAGTTCTTCTACACCGGGAGCAAACCCAACGTACTTGTTATAAATTTCTCCGTTCTTGTCTATTATAAAAAATCTCGGTATGGATGAAATTTTATAGTTGGATATCACTTTTTTGTCACTTAACAATACCGGATAATTCATTTTCTGTTTTTTCATAAATTTTAATATTGTGTCTTTATCTTCTTGTAAGTTTATACCCAACACAACAAAATCTTCATTATCCTTATATTGTTCATACAAATTTTCTACTGCGGGAATAGAAGCTCTGCAAGGAGGACACCAAGTCGCCCAAAAATCTATAAATACAACTTTACCTTTATAATCGGATAAAGATACAGGTTTGCCTTCCAAATCCTGCAAAGTAAAATCGTAAGAGACTTCTGCACAAGATAGTGAAACACATGCTATTACAAACAACAACAGAATAAACAGTTTTTTATAAAACATTATTTAACTCCTGCTCTATAGCGGTTTTAGGTCTGAATCCTACCATTTTGTTTATTGCTTTTCCACCTTTAAATATTATAAGGCAAGGAATAGATGTTATTTGAAACTGTGATGATAATGACATATTTTCATCCGTATTAACTTTACCTACTTTTATTTTGCCGTCATATTCTTTTGCTATTTCATCTACTACAGGTAACAACATTTTGCAAGGTCCGCACCATGGAGCCCAAAAGTCGAGCAATACGGGAACATCCGATTTTACAACTTCTTGTTCAAAATTTGCTTCTGTTATAACTATTTCTGCCATCTTATTCCTCCATAAATTATTATTTATTGTATCAGTTAGATTATACTAAAAACAATATAAAATTGCCAAAGACAATTTTACAATTAGAAATTAGTAATGAGAAATTAGAAATTTCGGTGTTCCTGCGGAACATGTTTGTTATAGATTCCGGATCAAGTCCGGAATGACAAACTAAACGACAACGGATGGATTGCCACGGGCTAAAGCCCTCGCAATGACAGACGGAACGACAATTAATAATTTAGGTGTGTGTAAATATTGATTTTCGTATAAAATTATGCAATAATTTTGGGGTAGTTAAATTTAATTTAAGGAGAAAAGTAAATGAGAAAAGGGTTGTTGGCTTTGTTGTTGGCAGTAGCACTTGTAGCACCTGTTTTCGCAGCAGATCAAGGTGCAATGGAGTTGGACATTAAAGCAGGGTTTAACCTTATGGCTAACATTGACGTTGATGGTGAAGGTGATGCAGATGTTGATCCGGCATTTACGGCAGGCGTAGATTTCTTCTACTATGTAATGCCTCAGTTGGCAATCGGTGCAGGCGTTCAGTATGTTTTCAATTCTGAAATAGACAAAAGTAACGGTACAAAGACAGGTTGGACAAATCTTTATGCACAGGCAAAATATGTATTTGATTTAGGAGACGATTTATTTAACAACATTTATCCTTTAGTTCAAGTCGGTTATGGCATATTAAGACTTGATCCCGATGACATTGATATAGATTCAAACGGTTTGTATTGGGGTATCGGTGTTGGTACAACAATAAAAGAATGTGTTGTTCTTGAACTTCTTTATTCAAATGCTAATGCAACACTCGGAAAAAGTCCTCATACATCTGACCTAAAATATAAAACAGTACAATTGAAAGTCGGTTATAAATTTGCTTTCTAATTAATATAAAAAAGCAATAAAAGCACAGAAAGAAATTTCCTTTCTGTGCTTTTTGTTTTTTATATAGGCGAAACGGCAATTAGTAATTTAGCTGTGTGTGAATATTGATTTTAACATAAAATTATGCAATAATTTTTCAGGTAGTTAAATTTTTGTATAAGGATAAAAAAAATGAAAAAAAGTTTATTGGCTTTATTGTTGGCAGTAGCACTTGTAACACCTGTTTTTGCGACAGATAACAAGGTAGGTGAAATAGACGTTAAGGCAGGTTTTAATTTTATGTCTAATGTAACAGTTGATAATACTGATTATGATAAAAGTGTTGATTCTGCATTTGCAGCCGGTGCAGATTTATTCTTTTGTTTAACGCCCCAGTTAGCAATCGGTGCAGGTGTTGATTATATTTTCAATCATGAACTGCCAAATTTGGATGGTTTGAAAGCAGGTTGGACAAATATCTACGTACAGGCAAAATATATGTTTGAAACAGGAAATAATATTTTTAATAATGTTTATCCGTTATTTCAAATAGGTGGAAGTATATTAAGGTTAGACACTGATTCTGAGACTGAAGTGGATTCAAACGGATTGTATTGGGCAATTGGTGCAGGTACAACAATAAAAGAAAAATTTCTTCTTGAAATTCTTTATTCAAAATGTAATGCAAAAGTTAAAGAAGATTTCTTTAGAGGTGATTTAAAATATTCAACATTGCAGTTGAAAGTTGGATATAAACTTCCCTTCTAATTAATATATTATAAAAAAGCAGGGAGATATCTTCTCCCTGCTTTTTTTATTTTTTAATTACCAATTATTTTAGAGTGGTACCAAGTGGGCATCCCAACCGCCGAGCTCGGTTTCGTTGTACTTATAAATCGGAGTTTCTTTATTTAACGGTTCGGTAATTATTTTTCTTGTTGCCTCTTCGGCATAATAGGCAGCTGCAGCTATACCGACCGCAGCACAAATTTGTCCTACAGCCGGAATATAAGCTACCGCTTGTATTATGTTATAAAAGACAAAAAGTTGTTGTGCTACCATAGGTGACAAAAGTGCTGCCGTAATATAAGATAAACCTGTACTTGTGTCTTCTTTTTCGGGAAACATAGGACCTTTAACATTATATAATCCCGCAGCACCCAAACTATACAATACAGGCATATCAACATCAAAGACATTTTTGAATAACGGGTATCCGTCATTTTTTGAAGGAGTTTTTATTCCTATACCTACCAACTTTTTATCATAAAAGTCCGTATCTTGAACATACCAAGACACATTATCTTTCATATATTGTCTGGGTATAACTATATGATAATGTTTTGCTTGAACATCGAGACAAAAATTCATTGTTTTATAATAAGTTATCCCTTTAGTATTTCTTTTTATACCTAACCAAACTTTCGGATCGGTTATATTAAAATTAAACAAATTTGTTCCTTTGGCATATCTTGAAGGGATAACAAAAACTTTATAATCCTTATCGGGAATATTTTTCATTAACAGCGCCGATTGAACCATATAGTTTGTAAGTAAAAGATCTTGAAACTGTTGTATTGAATTTACAAGCTTTTTCATTTTCAATACACCGCTGTACCTTTCGTTTACGGCAACACCTGCTTTGGGACAATAATAGTCGCAAAACGGACCGGGTATCATCGAACCGCCAACCTTATCGGTAGAAAAAGACGGAAACATTGCTATCATGGGGTACGATGCCGTAGATAAAACTGTTGCCATTAAACTGTTTGTTGCACCCAACAAATTTAATGTTCTTGCCTGCAAATTTGCAACGGATATTACCGTGTTGTCAACATAGTTTTGTAATATCATTTTATCTCTTAAAATTTTGGCAATATTTACCATCATTGCCCAACTGAATATAAGGATTAACGACATTACAAGCATATAAGGTAATACCTGACCTTTTCTATTGTTCATATTCAGGAAACTCTTTTGCATCGGGATATGCCTTATTGTAAAATTCTTCATCGGGAGATTTTACCATTCTTGCCCTTGCAGACTGTTCTCTGTAAAACAAAGAATTGAAAAATTGCCCGAACATTATTCTTGTATTGTAACCGACTTTTACATTATGTTTATTTATTTTTTTGTTGCTGTGATCTAAAATTTTGTTGCCTAAAATATCTTCGTCCCAATGTGTGGTTTTATAATAAAATACACTCTTGGAACTTAACATATATGCCGTAAGAAGCTTTGATACTGTTTCTTTTGCGGTATCGGCAATTTCTTTATTTTTTGTTACAACTATTTTTCTTGTAGCCGAAAAAGCGCTGTAATTCAAAAACATATCGTCCGCAACAATAATACAAACTTGTATTGCAGCAAACATTAAAACCGTTATTATACAGGCAATTATAAATCCTTCCAAAAAAGATTGTCCTTTATTGTTAAAACAAAACATTTGATACTCCCGCAATAAAGGAAATAAAATCGAATTTATGTTTCCATGCAATAACAAAAAGTTTTACCATACCGTAACTTGCGGCAAACATAACAAGAGTAAACAAAACATACTCTACCGCAGCTTGTCCCGATTTATTGTTTATGATATTTAGAATTGTTTTCATTGTTCTATAATTTTCGGAGTAACAAAGATTAAAACATTCGTTTTGTTATCTTTTACTTTTGTATTTTTGAACAATGTTCCGAGTAAAGGAATATCGGAAAGTATAGGAATACCCGAAGATGTTTTATCTTTATAATTTTCTATAAGACCCGCAATAACTATGGTTTGCTGATTTTTTAATATAACACTTGATCTTGCCTGCCTTTTGGCAATGTTCGGAAAACCTTGAACGGCATTTGCCCAATCGAGTCTTGAAAGTTCAGTTTCTATAACTAAATCTATTCTGTCCTCTTCCAAAATTTTCGGTAAAATTTCCATAATAATTCCGTACTCTTTCCATTCTACATTACCGCCTGAAACACCCGATACTGCTATAGGAAATTCCCCTCCGACCAAAAATCTTGCTTTTGTTCCGGACTTTGTTACAAGTTTAGGATTGGATAATACTTGTGCCGAACCGCTTTCCTGTAAAAGTTTAAGTTTGGCACTTAACGGAGTGTATCTTACCCAATCGTTAAATTCCACAAGTGACGGATAAACGGTGTTACCTTCACCGTTTGTAACAAAAAGTTCACCGGTAGAAATTTCATCCACCCACTTTATTCCGTACTCTTTGGCTTTGTTATTATTTATTTCGGTTATTTCTATGGATATTTCAACTAATTGTTCCGCAAATATAGCAGTAGAAATAAAAAGTAAAGTTATTAAGATAAAAAACTTCTTCATTTATTTCTTTGCTCTTTTATAAAACGGTTTAGGAACAATTGTTATGTTTCTGAGATTGTTATGAACTTTTATTTGTATAGGTAAACTTTCGTCAGTTGAAACATCTATCAATGCCATACCGATAGCTTTTTTAAATGTAGGCGAAAAACTTCCGCTTGTAACATAACCGATTTTTTTATCGTTCAAATAAACTTCATCGTGTGCTCTTGCTATACCGTTTTGGCAAATAAAAGCTACTAATTTTTTTGAAGGATTATCTTTTATTTTTTCTATTTCGGATTTTCCTATAAAATCTTTATTCCAAAATACTGTTTTTATAAATCCCGCATCTATCGGATTAATTTCTTCGGATATTTCGTGACCGTGTAACGGCATACAAGCTTCAAGTCTTAATGTATCTCTGCAACCGAGACCGCAGGGTTTTGCACCGAGTTCAACAAGTTTAGACCATATATATTCCGCACAGTTATTGGATATAAGAATTTCAAATCCGTCTTCACCGGTATAACCTGTTCTTGCTATCTTTGAGAAGTTTGCGGATTGACCTTTAAAAGAAATATCTTTCGCGGTAAAATATTTCATTGAAGCTATTTCTCCGTCAACTATTTGAGAAACAATTTCTACTGCTTTAGGGCCTTGAACAGCCATCATGGAAATTTCTTTGCTTATATTTTTTATATCCACATTATCCGATTTATTTTCGTTTAGCCAAGCGAAATCTTTATCTAAGTTTCCGGCATTTACCACCATCATGTAATAGTTTTCGAATTTATATACTATGATATCGTCTTTTATTCCGCCTTGTTTATTTAAAAGCATGGAATATCTTGCTTTATATAACGGTAAATTAGACATATCCGATATTGTTACATAATCCAAAAATTTACCTGCATTTTCTCCCGATATAATAAATGTTCCCATATGAGATGTATCAAATATACCTACAGAATTTCTAACCGCATTATGTTCTTCTATAATAGAAGTATATTGAACCGGCATATCCCATCCGCCGAATTCGGTAAATTTTGCACCTGCTTTTTGGTGCATAGAATGTAAAAAAGTTTCTTTTAACATACTGTCCCCTTTTATATAAAAATTACTTTTTAATTGCTTCAAAAATCAGTTCGGAAAGTCCCGGATGAAAAAACATATCTTTCGATAAGTCCGTAACTTTCATATCAGATTTTATTATCATTGTTGCAGACTCTATAAGTTCATCTGCATTTACACCTATTATCCAAACACCTATAACCTTTTTGGAAACATTATCTACAGCAACCTTTATCCAACCTGTTCTTTGTCCTTCGATTTGTGCTCTTGCATTTGAAATAAAAGTTGATTTCCCGAAAACAATATCTTTATAATTATCATAATCAACTGCTTTCACCGATGCTACGGGCGGAAACGAAAAAACAACTTTCGGCACAGGATTTTTTGATTGCAAATTTTCGGTAACATTTATTGCATCCTGTTCGGCGGTATATGCTAAAAATCCTTTAGCGGTAATATCGCCTATAGCAAAAATGTTATCTATATTTGTTGCATAATTTTGTGTTGCTACAAATTTTCTTTTATCCAAATTTAAACCTATATTTTCCGTTTTTAGTTCATCGGCATTAGACTTTCTTCCTGCAACTATCAATATTTTTTCAAAACTGTCTTTATCTTTTAATGTATCGGTACAAGAAACTTCAACTTTTATTCCCTGTCTTGCCAATACTTTTGAAAGTTCTTGTGCCAAATCGCTGTCTTCACTCGGTAAAATCTGCGGACAAATTTCTCTTAAAGTAACTTTACAACCGAAACTCGCAAATATGGAACTTAACTCTATACCGATAGCTCCCGCACCTATAACAAGCATACTTTTGGGAACTTCCGTTAAGTTTAAAGCATCGGTAGAATCGATATATTTTTGATGATCGTATTCAACGGTTGGAATTGATTTGGTTTCCGAACCCGTTGCAATAATTATTTTGTCTGCAAATATACTTATTTCTTCCGTTTCTGTTTTAACATTAAGCTCGTTTTTATTTTTAAAACTTGCCGTTCCTTTTATAATATCAACTTTGTTTGCGGTAAGTAATCTTGATACACCTTTAACTAAATTTTCAACTAATCTGTTTTTTTTATTTATTATTTCCTGAAAATTTACAGGTTCCAAGGAAGATTTTAAGCCATACTCATAAGATTTTGATATTGTTTGTTTTACCGATGCTGCCTGCCACAAAAACTTTGTTGGAATACAACCTCTGTTTAAACAAGTACCACCCAAATTATCTTTTTCGATTATTACAACCTTTTTACCTTGTTTAGCAAAATTTATTGCACAATTGTATCCTGCAGGTCCCGCACCTATAACGGCTATATCGTATTTTTCCATGATTAAATTCCAATTAATAAAATTAACAGATAAATATTTTACCAAATTATGAGAGATTTATATATAGGAATATTTTTAGAAAACACCAATATTTTTTTGAGAGATTTACAAATATAATTTTGCTGTAGAAACTACAAAAAAAATATTACATTATTTCATCTTTAAAACTTGTTCCGTTTTTCATCGGTTCAAGTTCAAAAATGTCGGCTATAGTTTGGGCAACATCAGATAAAGATTTTCTTGTTCCCAAACTTATGTTTTGTTTTATTGTTTTACCGTAAACCATTAAAGGAACATATTCTCTTGTATGGTCGGTATGTTTTGCATATGTAGGGTCACATCCGTGATCTGCGGTTATTACAAGCAAATCCGTATCTTTCATAAAATCGATTATTTCCGGTAATTTCTCGTCAAAAAATTTTAATCCTTGGGCATAAGCTTCAACATTTCTTCTGTGTCCCCAAAGCATATCAAAGTCTACTAAGTTTGTAAAAATCAAATGTTTCTTCGAACTATCGGAACTCTTTATAGAATCGACAGTAACTTGTATTCCATTAGAGTTTCCTACGGTATGGTAAGCGGTAACTATTCCTTTATTATTAAATATATCTTTTATCTTGCCTACAGCAACAACATTTCCGCCATCTGCTTTTATTTTATCTAAAATTGTTGTTTCCGGAGGTGTTAACGAATAATCTTTCCTGTTTGTTGTCCTTTTAAAAGTCCCGTCTTCCATTCGAACAAAAGGTCTTGCTATAACCCTGCCTACAGCATGTTTTCCTTTTAACAATTTTCTTGCAATTTCACATATTTCGTAAAGTCTTTCAAGACCACCGAAGTTTTCGCTGTCTTCGGCGGCTGCAATTTGAAAAACAGAATCTGCAGATGTATAAACGATAGGATATCCTGTTTTATAATGTTCCTCTCCCAACTGTTTTATTATTTCCGTTCCGGAAGCTACACAATTACCTAAAATTTTTGTTCCGATTTGTTTCTTGAATTCTTCTATTAAGTCGTTCGGAAATCCGTTTGGATAAGTAGGAAAAGGTTTATCTAACACTATACCGGAAAGTTCCCAATGGCCTGCGGTTGTATCTTTTGCAGGTGACAATGTTGCCATCTTACCGTAACAACCAACTATATTTTTCGGATTATAATCGTAAGGAGACGGAACTATATTATACAGTCCGAGTTTTCCCATATTTTCAAGAACAAAATCTTTCCCCGATTTTTCGAAAATATGTTTTAAAGTGTTTGTACCTAAATCACCGTATTTAGAAGCATCGGGAAGTTCTCCTGCCCCGACGCTATCCAATACTATAAGAATTATTCTGTTAATGTTTACCATATTAGGACAATTTATAATTACAACTCTTTAGCTTTATAAGGTTAATTCTTTAGTTTTTTAACCTATAACCTTATCATCCAATAAACTCATAACCTAAATTGTCTGTGACAATTTATTATTTTTTTCTTTTTAAAACTTTTTTTACAGCTTCAACAATATTTACGTCTTTCAAACCGTATTTTACAATTAAGTCTGCCGGTTTCCCCGATTCACCGAAAGTGTCGTTAACTCCTACAAATTCCATAGGAACAGGACTGTTGGCAACAACAACTTCGGCAACAGCACTTCCGAATCCGCCGAAAATTTGGTGCTCTTCGGCAGTTACTATCGCACCGCAATCTTTTGCGGCATCGATTATTGCTTGTTTATCTATAGGTTTTATTGTATGTATATTTAATACTCTTGCTTTTATTCCTTCTTTTTCCAAAAGTTCCGCAGCCATTAAAGATTCGTATACCATTGAACCGCAAGCCATAATACAAACATCACTGCCTTCTCTCATTTTTATGGCTTTACCTATTTCAAAAGGTGTTTTATCTTCGGTAATAATAGGAACATTTTCCCTGCCGTATCTTATATAAACAGGTCCGTTATAATCCGCAGCTGCAATTGTTGCTTTTTTAGTTTCAACCAAATCGCAAGGAACAAGAACCGTCATATGAGGTAAACATCTCATTATGGAAATTTCTTCCAAAGCTTGGTGGGTAGCCCCGTCAGGACCAACCATAAGACCGGAATGAGAACCGCCGATTTTAACATTTAAATTCGAATAACAAATCGTTGTTCTTATTTGTTCCCAAGGTCTTCCGGAAGCAAAAACTCCGTAAGTGGAAACGAAAGGTACAAAACCTGCAACTGCAAGTCCGGCAGCCATTCCCAACAAATTTGTTTCCGCAATACCTACATTAGCAAATCTTTCCGGAAACTCTTTTTGAAAACCGTTTATTGCAACGGAAGAAACGGTATCTGCACCGAGAACAAAAATTTTATCGTTTTTTTTGCCTAATTCAACAAGTCCTTCACCAAAACCAAACCTTGTAGCTTTATTACCAAAAACATTTACCATAATTTATTTCCTTATATTTTTAAAAATTATTTACTTTAAACTTGCATCTATTTCTTTAAGAGCTTGTTCTAACTGCTCTGCATTAGGTGCCTTACCGTGCCAATCTGCAACATTTTCCATAAAAGATACACCTTTACCTTTTACGGTTTTTGCCATTATAGCGGTAGGCTTTCCTTTGCACTGTTTTGCTTTTGTATATGCTTCATCAACTTCTTTTAAGTTGTGTCCGTCTATTTCTATAACATTCCATCCGAAAGCCCTGTACTTATCGGCTATCGGATTAATGTTTAACACATCTTCAACTTTACCATCTATTTGCAATCCGTTACAATCAACAATAGCACACAAGTTATCAAGTTTAAAATGAGGTGCGGCCATAACAGCTTCCCAAACAGATCCTTCCTGCTGTTCACCGTCACCCATAAGAACATATACTCTGTTATCCTGCTTTAATGTTTTCATACCTTTTGCGATACCTGCTGCTATTGAAAGTCCGTATCCTAAAGATCCGGTAGAAACTTCTATACCCGGAATATGTTTATCCATGGCAGGATGGCCCTGCAGACGACCACCGATTTTTCTTAACGTATCCAACTCTTCTTTGGGAATACAACCTATTTGCGCAAGAACAGCATATAAAACGGGGCAAACATGACCTTTTGAAAGGACAAAATAATCTCTGTTTTTATCTTGCCAATTATCTTTATTAAAATTCATATGATTATTATATAAATCCACCAAAAGTTCTACGGCGGATAAACTTCCACCCGGATGACCGGAACCGGCCTTATTCAACATTTTAAGAACTTCTTTTCTTACAGATGCTGATATAATTTTCAAATCAGCTATTTCCATTTGCTTCCCCCATTATATATTAACTTTTAATTTTTTATACAAATCCATTCTTTCTATTATACCATAAATAATAACAGATAGGTGACCCAATATTTTCATATCAGTACAATTAAAATCCGTTTTTTTCTTATTTATCGCAACAATAATTGCAATTACTTTTTCTTCTTGTTTTATAGGCAAAAATGCGGCAGATTTCAACTTAACACTATCACTTATCAAATTTCTTGAATAATCCTTTAAATCGGAATCTTTATTTATGACAGCATATTTACCACTATTTATAATATCGTTATAAATTGTACCTTTTTTATTAGCAATTTTTAAGATATTTTCCAAACCGAAAGAACCTTTAACGGAATATAAAGTATCTTCTTCTTTATTATACGTAAAAATACCAAAGTTTTCTATATCTAGAATTTCTTTTACCTTTGATATTATATATTCCATAGAATCGGCTATATCTATTTTTGTAGTTGTATAAAAAGCAATATCGGAAATATTTCTTATATCTTTTATTTTCTTTACTAAAATACCATTTGTTTCTATAAGTTCTTTTGAAGCCGTTTCTATTTCTATTTCAAGTTTTCTATTTGTTTCTTTTATTTCTTGATAATCTTTTATTCTGTTTATTAAAGCAACCAAATATTTTGAAACACTGTTTATAATATCAATATTATCTGAATTAAACGAATTCTCTATTTTACTTATTACGGTAAAAACACCTATACATTTTTTATTTTCATCTATAAGAGGAATAGACATCAATGCACCTACTTTCTCATCGCACAATTCACCTATATTCTCTTTTGTTATTTTATTTTCATCATTTACAACAATTTCTTTTATTTGTTCGTATGTATTCCATATATAATTATTAGGATTTTGCGGCATAAAAGTTATATTATTATTTAAAAGCCCGTTCTTAGCAAAAACTTTCAATTGACCGCTTTCGTCAGGAATAAATAACGCACACATGGAATTTTTTATTCTTTTTTGAACAACATTGAATACAACATGAACCGAATTTACGAGTTCCAAATCGGAACTTATTATGCTTGTCGCAGAAAATAACAAGTTCATTGTAGTGTTAACATCAAACACTTTATTATGTAATTTTTTTAAATCAAAAAATATATTTTTCCATATTCCATACTCGTTAGATTCATCAATATTTACTTCTTTATCCATAACGATATTACTTATCATCATTTTTATCTGCTTAAACGGATCAAAGACGTATTTCTTTATGTAAAGATATGCAAGGAAAATAAAACCTACCAACAGAAAAATTATTGACAACAATAATATTGTGATATTGGCACCATTTGAAAATATTTTTGCAAAAAGTTCATAAGATGGCCAAACTTCCACCCAACCGACAACGGAATTTTCACTTTTTATCGGGTACGACAATTTTAACACAGATAATATTGCCGAATTTATTTTTGCAGGAGTGTTCTTTTCTTGTTTATTTGTGATGGTTAAATATCGTATATATTCTTTTTTTTCAAAATCGGAAATAAATTTTCTTGTTTTTTCCACCGCAAAATTTTTGTTTACTATTTCAGATAATACCTGTTTGGAATCATCAATCATGGGATATATGCTTTTTTTCAACTCGTTATCAAAAAAGACATATATAAACAAAAACCAAACCAACATTATAAGCAAAACAAAAGAAATTATTATTGATATGTGTTTAACTATTGTTTTATTCATATTCTTCTGCTATCAATTGTAAAGATTTGGATGTTCCCAACCTAATTGCACCGGCTTTTATCAATTCTGCTGCTTGTTTATAAGTAGAAATTCCACCGGAAGCTTTTATCCTTACATTGTTATTCAATATTTTTTTAAAAAATTTAATATCTTCAACGGTTGCTCCCGAAGGTGCAAAACCTGTAGAGGTTTTTAGAAAATCGACACCGTTATTTAAAACTATTTTTGCTATTTTTTCTTTCTCTTCTTGGTTCAAATATGCCGTTTCAACTATCACTTTTAAAATTTTGTTTAAACTTGTCTTTCTTAATAAAGCAATCTCTTTTTCTACATAACTAAAATCTTTTGATTTTAAAGCTGAAATATTTATAACGGCATCTATTTCATCGGCTCCGTTTTTTATTGCCTGCTTTGTTTCTATAAGTTTGCTTAGATAAATATTGTAACCTAATGGAAATCCTACCACAGTACATACTTTAACATCCGTGTTACTTAAAGCTTTTTTACAACTTTCTACCATAAACGGAGGCACACATACGGAACAAAATCTGTTTTCAACAGCTTGTTCACAAAGCAACTTAAAATCTTTATATGTTGCATTTGGTTTTAACAATGTATGATCTATAATTGATGCTATGTTTACCATGAATATTTTACCTTATAAGTAACTTTTGTTTCTGATTTTGCCGGAACATCAACTTCAAAAACTATAGTATTTGAATCTTTCTTTTCAAACTTATGAGAATTGGAAACGATTTTCCAATTAGACCATCCGTAAAAAGTTTCTATAACATCAACTTTTACAGCTTCGTCTTTTGCATTTTTCAAAACAATTTCATAAGTCTCTTCGGACTGTTTTGCGGAATTGTTTCTTGAAGAACTTGTCATTTTCTTTTCTGCGGTAACATCAAACGCATTACCCAATGTTAATCTCATATCTTTGTTTTCCGGAGTATGATCTATCATATCTTCTCCGACAAATTCTATAGAATCTCCATCACTTTTGAACACTCTTACTTTACCTTTAGGTAACGGTATACCTAAATTTGAAGCTTTATTATTTTTAAATTTTAATGAAATTTCTACTTTATTATTTTTAGAACTTTGATATGTAAACTTTTTTTCTACGGGAATATTTTGTGCTGCCGTAAATTCTATTTGTTTCTTTTCATTATCTTTTAAATCAGCTTTTCTTTGTAACTTGTAAATATGATATTCGAAGAAAGATTGTTCCTGAAAACCTGCAGCAGTATCATATGCCGCTTCTTCCGCAACAGCGGCTTTAGCCAACATAACTCTGTTAGATCTTCCATATTCTTTAACGGTATTTACATCACCTGCAACCAATTTTAGTTTAGTATCTTTATATGTTGCACCCGACGTATTATTTATAGTTACCCAAGCATTCAAATCTATATTTTTATCATCTTTATTAAGCACGGCAACATAATCGGCTACCCAAGAAAAGCCTGTTGTTTTGTATGTCAGTTCCAATTTTTTCTTACCGGCAACCTTACTGTTAATCAACCAAGACAAAGTCGGTTTTAACATTAACCCATCCGGCATTTTAGGTAGAGAAATTTCTCCTTCCGGATTGATAACAATTTTATCGTTATTTGTTTTTATTATTGTTCCACCTTGAACAGATAAAAGTTTACCTGAAATTTTTTCTTTTTGAGAATTAGGCAAATATCTTTCTACTGTTATATCTTTACCTATGTATTTCTGTAACAACTTGTTGCTGTTAACCAAATCGAAATCATAGTTTTGTTCAAGAATAGTAATATTGTTTGAATCCGAAAGAAATTTCGGTAATACACTTGTCGGATCTATTTTTGCTGATACATCGTCTACTTCTATTGTTTGTTTACCGACTTTTACATCCACATCTTTTGTATCTCTTACAAGTGCAAAATTATCGTTATAAATCGTTACGGATGCAGCATAAATAAAACTTGAAACAAACATAAGTGCGGATAAAACAAAAATTTTTTTCATAGCAATTTCCTTTTATATTTTTATTTGCATACAAAAAAATAGAACAACAGCATTAGTACTGTTGTTCTATTTGACTAATTTTATTTATTCTTTTTATATGTCTTTGTTCAAATTCAGTTTCAAGAAAAGTTTTAATCCATAGACAAATATCATCGGGTGATGCGAACCTTGCTCCTGCACACATAATATTTGCATTATTATGTTGTGCTATAAGTTGAGCAGTTTCTTTACTCCAACAAACAGCTGCTCTTATACCTTTAACTTTGTTTGCGGCAATAGACATTCCGATACCTGTTCCGCAAATTAAAATTCCTTTATCCGCATTTTTAGAAACAACATTTTGAGCAACTTTAAGAGCAAAATCGGGATAATCACAACTTTCCTTAGAGTCTGTTCCGCAATCTATAACTTCATGGCCCAACGATTTTATAAAAGATATCAATTTATCTTTAACGTCTATTCCGGCATGATCACAACCGAATGCAATTTTCATTGTTATATCCTTAATTATAATATGAAAAGCTTATCTCCGTTTTTTACACCTGCGGCATTAGCTTCTTCCATATCTAAATGACATTCCAAAGCCATTTTATCACTTACTCTTGCTATAACATTATCAAAAACAAGTCCTCTTTCACCTTCAGTTTTCAATTTTAAAGAGTCACCGTTTTTTACTCCGTAAAATTCGGCATCTTTTGTTGTAAAGTGAATGTGTCTTTTAGCAACGATACAACCTTCTTTTAAATCGATTGATCCTGCAGGACCGATAACTTTTATAGGTTCGGAACCTGCTAAATCTCCGGACAATCTTATACAAACATTAACACCTAATCTTATAGCATCCGTTACAAATATTTCTACCTGAGTTTGTTTTCTTAACGGACCTAAAACTCTAACTTTTTCTATAGATCTTTTAGGACCTTGTATTGTAACGGTTTCATCGCAAGCATGTTCGCCCGGCTGAACCAAATCTTTTGTTTTTGTTAATGTATGACCTTTACCGAATAATATTTCCATATCATCTTTTGATAAATGTATGTGTCTGTTTGAAACATTTGTCAAAATAGGATTTTTTGCTCTATTTTCATTCATCTTAATTTTTCCTTTATAATAATTATTTAGAAAATTTTACCAAAGCTTCAAAAGAATCTGCTTTCAAGCTTGCTCCGCCTACCAATCCGCCGTCTATATCTTCTTTTTTCATAAGTTCACTTACATTTTCAGGTTTTACCGAACCGCCATAAAGAATTCTTATTTTATCTGCTGCGCAGCAATACATTTCTCCATAAACTTTTCTTATGAAAGCATGAACTTCTTGTGCTTGATCTGGAGTTGCTGTTTTTCCTGTTCCGATTGCCCAAACAGGTTCATAAGCTATAACTATTTTTTCTGCTTCTTCTTTTGTTAAACCTTTCAATCCTTCTCTAACTTGAGCTTCAATAACTTTAAATGTTACATCGGATTCTCTTTCTTGTAATGTTTCACCTACACAAACTACAGGTATTAAACCTATAGCCAATGCAGCTTTAACTTTTTTATTTACCGTTTCGTTTGTTTCACCGAAATATTGTCTTCTTTCGGAATGACCGATTATTACATAAGTACAACCTGCATCTACCAACATATTAGGAGCTATTTCTCCTGTGAAAGCACCTTTAGCTTCCCAGAATATATCTTGTGCACCTATATTTATATTTGTTCCTTTAGCTTCATTTGCTAAAGCGGAAATTGCTGTAAATGTAGGGCAAATTAAAACATCTACATCTTTAACATCTGCAATTTTACCTTTCAATTCCTTTACCATAGCAACTGCTTCCGGTATAGTTTTGTTCATTTTCCAGTTTCCTGCCATCAACGGTTTTCTCATAATTAAATCTCCTTTTTTAATATATTATGTTTTTATTGAATTAACTCTTACAATGGTACAAGTTTCAAACTTCAATATCAAAAACTTTTGTATTGCTAGCTTTCCTTGTTTTCTTCATTGTAATAAGAATAATTTTTATAATATCCGTATTTACTGTATGTAAGACCTTTCGGCTCGTATTGAGATATAACTCCGCCTACGATTTTTATTCCCACATTTTTCATTTTTTCTAAAGCAGCTTCTGCTAATTTTGAATTCGTACTGCCATACTTAACAACAAAAATGGCTTTGTTTATATATTTGCCCCACAACAATGTATCACTTACCGGTAAAACTGCAGGGCAATCAACAATAACGCAATCATAATTTTCAACAGCCCATTTTATAAATGCCTCCAATAAAGGAGTATTTAATAATTCAGATGGATTTGGTGGCCTAAGACCCGATGTCATAACAGATAAATTTTCAACTGTGGTCTGTTGAACATTATATTCAAAAGAAGATATTTTTTTATCTTCCTGCCAAATATTTGTTAAACCTTTTTCGTTCGAAACTTTAAACACCTTATGTAACCTGGATCTTCTCAAATCACCATCTATAAGTAAAACTTTTTTTTGGGTTTGAGCAAATGCCACTGCCAAATTTACAGACAAATGACTTTTCCCTTCACTTTGCAAAGAACTTGCAATTAAAATAGGTGCTTTTCTATCATCAGATAAAGCAAAGCCTAACATTGTTCTTATGTTTCTTATCTGTTCTGCCAATAAGAAATTTCCTTCTTTCAACATTATTTCATATTCACTTTGTAATTTTTTTACCTTGTTGACCGGAATAAAGCCTAAAAAGGAAATTTTTAATTTTTCTTGCAAATCATCGGATGTTTTTATTGTTTTATCCAAAAATTCAACTATAAATATAAACAATACACCCAATATACAACCTACACAAAAACCTATTAACAAATTCAATAATTTGTTCGGTTTGTAAGGATTATCCGGAATAAGAGCTTCATCAACTATTCTTATATTATTTCCCGAAAATTGACCGGAAAGTTCAATTTTTATACTTTGAATAAGTCTTCTGGTTTCAACATCTATTTTTTCTCTTATAGCCTGTAACTGATTCTGAACGGAGATAACTTCCGGATGATTTACCGTATATCTTGCATTCAGCTGAACAAACTGCTTATATAACGCTATTTCTTGATTTTTAAGATTTTTTATAAAGTCACTATTTACTACCTGTGGCATAGAATTTAATAATTCTTGCTGTTTTGTGCTTCTTTCGGTTGCGTCAAGTGCAGCAATGACATCCTGTGCTATGGAAACTCTGTTACTTACGTTATCTTCAACAAAAGTTTTTGCTATTGTGTTAGCAATTTTTGCACACAAAGTTTTATCGTAAGATTCAACTTCAAGATTTAATAAACGACTTCTTGTTATAGGAATTATTTTTATGTGTTTTTTTAATTTTGTCCATCCGTTAGGCTGTTTAAATTCAGGAATTTCCGACAAATTCATATTTTTGTAAACTTTTTCAAGCAAGGTCCTTGATTCCAACAATTTATATTGTGTTCTGTAATAATCTTCATCGCTTGCCCATGATCCAAATGAAGAAGTTTCTATTTTACCGGAATCTTCCCTATCAATCATCATGAGAACGGAGGCTTTATATTTGGGCTGCATCAACATATTTACAACAACAGCTGATGCAACACATATAATAACAATACCTATCAACAACCATATTCTTTTTAGTATTACCGATATGTAAAATGTGAAATCTATTTCGGCATTATTATTAGTATCATTTGTAAAATTTTCACTCATGATTTCCTCTAAAATATGCTTTGCGGAACGAAAACAACATCCCCCGGTATCAGTTCAATATCAAGAGATTTATTTCCTTGTTTTGTTATTGCATTAACATCAACATCTATACTTTTTTGTTTCCCGTTTTCCATTCTTAAAACTTTTATTTTTGAAGTGTTTGCAATGTCGGTAAATCCACCTACCGATGTAATTGCTTCAAGAACTGTTATAGTTTTTTCCGGCGGGATAGATATTTCCGAAGGCTTTTTTACTTGTCCTAAAACATAAACCATCTTATTAGAATACTCTTTTATTAACATTGAAACTTGCGGACTTTTTATATAATACTTTAATTTTTCAGCTAATTGTTCTTCGGCGTCACTCACACAATAACCGCCTATTTTAACATTACCTATCAAAGGATATGTAATTGTTCCGTTAGAAGATATTCTAAGGACTCTATCCATATTTGGTTCCATAAAAACTTTTATTTCCACAAGATCTCCGGATTGCAATATATAATTTTTCGACTGTTGCACATTCGAAATGTCATTCAATACCTGATCTTGAATACTATCGTTTTCGTCATTTATGCTACCAATATTATTGCTTTCACCCGTAGCAGAAACTCCTTTAGTTGAAGCACATGATACAAAACAAAAAGAAACAATAAATAATAAAAATAAAATATAATTTTTCATAATCTCTGTATTATACAAAAAAAGGAAAGTTATTTCACTACTATTTTTTGTTGCTGTTTAGCACCATTTGATACTTCGGTCCCGAACAGTTCATAAAAACTTACATTAGGTATACCGAAAGCGCCATCAACAGAACCGATATAAACTTTTTCCAAAAAACAATCAACGTTATTTATTTTTATAACAGCTTTGGCAATGCCATTATATAAGTCAATAGTCATAGGTTTATCTTTTGCAGCTTTTAAAACAAAATCAAAATTTTGTTTCTCGGAATTATATTTAACTTTAAACCCGTAAGCTTTCTTATCAAAAGCGCTTAACTCTTCTCTTTCTCCGTTTTTATATGCATACAACAGCCAATAAGCATCTATCGGAGATTCTTCCTTTATTTTTCCGTCATCCGTTAAAACAGCATCGTAACTGACAACGTTTGCATTTTTACTTCTTTCTATTACAAACAAATTGCTTGTTTTATCCGCATATATACTTATACCAAACATCAAAAACAATATTACAAATAAAATTGTTCTTTTCATTTTTTTGCTCCATACTAATAAACATTGTTACTATTTAGACATATATTTATACAAAATTGTTACTGTCTGCACAAGTAAAAATACGGACATTTTTGACAATCCGTGTCATCATAGATTTCACTTTTAAAAGGTTCGTCACTGTTAATTTCGGAAACAATAAACTTAAGTGCTCCAAGTAATATATCAAAATCTATTTTTGTATTTTCTTTCAACAAAGATGTCGTAGTGGAATCTTTTAAAGAATATAACATTACATCTTTTACTGTTTTATTTTTATTATTTTGCTCATACAAATACTTATAAATTATCAACTGAAAAGACTTTATGTTTTCGGATATTGTTTGTCTGGAGAGATTAGTTTCATCAAGACTAAAATTTTTATCACTTAACAACGGATCTTTAACGTTGCCTGTTTTATAATCTATAATACTTATTGTTCCGTCCTCATTTTCATCTATTCTGTCCATTCTTGATATAAGATTATATTTCGTTTGATTTATTTCTAGATATGAATTAAAGTCTTTCTCTGTATACAACACCTGTTTAAACGGTCTTTCGATTTCGTTTTCTCTAAATTTATCTAATTTCATTTTAAGAAGTTTTCTTAATAAATACATTTTACCGGTTTTTGCATTTTTAAAATATTCATCTATTTTTTTATCCAAATCTTTTTCGTAAGATTCTTTATCCAAACTAAGTAACTTTTCTTTTGTTAAACCGCCACAAAAAGTATTACTCAAAAAGTCATGAATACAATTTCCTATATTTATATTTTCATAATCATCATCATAATCTGTTTGTTCACCTAATTTAAGCACATATTTATAATAAAATCTTAACTTACATTTCATATACGAATCTATACTTGTTGCCGAATATTTAAAGTTCAACAGATATTTTTTTATTTCGTCCGTTTTAATAATTTCCGGTTTATTATTAGAAAAAAGAGTTGTATTTAAAACAGCATTTTTAATGGTTACCGATTTTAGTTGCTTCGTTTCATATTGCTTTTTCCAAACAAGTTCTTCTATAAATCTGCTTCTTATATTTACATTGTCACAAGGATATATCAAAGAAACATTTTGTGCACCGGAAATCAAACTGTAAAACTGATATTTTTGAATATCAATTTCTCTTTCGGAATATCCCATGTTCAATGAATTTATAACTTCTTTGGGAATAAGAGGATTTATATTTTTTACATTTGGAACTACAGAATCCGACATAGATACTATAAAGACATTTTTAAAAGAAAGACCTCTTGCTTCCATAAAACCCAACACTTGTAATCCCTTTAACGGACTTCCGACAAGATTTATACTTCCGGTAGACAAAAGATTTTCAAATATCTTCAACAACTCTTTTTGACTAAAAATATTGTTTGAACAAATGGAATTCAAAAACTGGTTTGCGATATCATAAATTATATTTATTGCACCTATATTGAACGAATAAGAATTTATTAAACTTTTTTGAGTTATAATATCGGCTATACTTTTTATCGTTATACCTAAAGAATACATTGTAGAAACACCTTCGAATTTGTAAAAAAACATATCCAATATTTGAATTATCAATTCTTTTACTCTTTTTGAAGAAACTTCCTGCCAATAAGAAGTTATTTTCTTTGAAATTTCTTCATGTAAATCAACATTATTTTGAATTTCTTCCAATGATATAAACTGATATGATTTAAACAGTGCCTTATTATTAGAAAAATCAAAATTGGATATTATTTCATGAACTATTATTCTTGTAATATCGGGCATTCCGATAAATCTTATATTTTTAACAAGAGGATTTGATATTATAGAAATAAAATCTTTTACGTAATATTTGTTGTTTTCATCCCTATTCAAATGAGTTTTAATTAAATCCTTCATTAAAGAAAAAACTGTTGTTTTATTTGCCGGATATCCAACAGCAATATTGATATCTTTTATAACGGAATAAAGTTCACTTGTAACCGCTTGCAGTATGGTATTATCGGGGACTACAACAACAGTATCTTTAAGCTCTGCCTGAGGTATTTCTTGTATTAAATTTTTAACCAAACAAGCTTGGGAATATCCATCATAGGCACTATAAAACTTAATATTATCAGTTATGCTGTCTTTTACTGTTTTGGAAACGCAGTTAAAGTCTTTATATATTTTGTCTAAATAGTGCCAGTTATTTTTATTTCCCCTAATTATAATATCAAGCTTATTTGTATTGAATAAAATCTTAAACATTTCCGTTTCAGATTTATTCAAATAGTACGGATTAAACAATATTACTTTGTTAAAATCCTTAAAATAAGTTTCTATATATTTTGCAGCATTATAATAAGAATATGCGGTTGTTGTTTTGTTTAACAATTCTATTCTTTTGTGAAATTCTTCTCTTATAAAAGATATGTTCTTTAAAAGTTCATTGATACTTTCCGGAACATCAAAACCTATATCGGCTTGCATCTGAATATTTAGCAATTTATCGTTGCTTATTTGTTCCAAATCCAACAGGTTTATAAAATTCAATATTTCGTTTGACCATTGAAAGAAGGAAGAATATGTATACTGATAAAAGCCTGAATTTTTAAGATTATTATGAACAATATCATAAATTATATAACTACTATCTATCTTTGATATTTTCCTTCTGTTTTGTAAACCTGATATTGAGTTTACAAGTTCTTCGAAAGTAAAAAATTTCGGAGGAATAAACGGCTTATTAATTTGTTTTGCCAATTCCCTTTTTATAAACATCGATGGCCTTTTTGAAGGCATAACAACAGCAACCCCGCTAAAATCGTTTTCGGTATTTGTTGCTAAATTAAGCAAATATTTCGCCGTGTATTCAACAATATTGTCATTTAAAGAAATGTTAATTATTTTACTTTTCATAAATTTTTATTCTATACCCGTATTAAAATCGTGCAATTTTTCGTTTTCAATATCTACGATACAACAAGTTACTTCTTTATCCGTATATATTTCCTTTAATATCTCAATATATTTTTTCATTTGATTATTTATATATTCCTTATCGTATATTGAGCTTTTAAAATCCACTACACAAACTTCTTTTTGTTTTATTATTATTTTATCCGTTCTTACCGTATTTCCAAATTTGTCTACATACTCTTTTTCGTTAAATACAATATTTCGTTCATCAAATAAACTTGCTATATCTTTATTAGATAATAAGCTTAGAAGTTTTTCTTTAAAATTTTTTAAATTTTGGTCAGGATATACAACTTGTGTACTTTCTATGGCATTTTCAATTTTGTTTTGTAAATTTTCTGAATTGAAAGTTTCTATTTGAGACAAAGCATAATGAATTATTTTTCCGTTTAGCAAAATATCTTTATGTTTTTTTCCGTAAATTTCCAATGAACTGTCATTTATTATATCTACAATATCTTGGAGTTTCGTAGAGGTTATTTCCATATTTTTTACAATTTCTTCATCATCATTACGAGATTTAGATTTTGCTTTTCCTTTAACGCCGAAACATCTTGTATGTTCGTCTATAAACATTTCAATATAATTTTTTTTACTTCCTGTTTTTGTATTTTTGTGAGTTATAAGAGCATAAAATTCGAATATTGCTCTTGTTGTGGAAACATATAAACCGTTAAGTTCGTTTGAAATATCTTTAAAATATTTTTCGTAATAAATATCTTTCAAATATTGTGAGTAACCGGCCATTGTTTGTTTTATGTTTAAGAACGATACTTCCTGTTCATTCTCCACAGGAAATATATTATCTGTTTTTCCGACTTGTTGTATATAAAAATAAGGCATTATAACAACATTATATTCAAGTCCTTTTGATTTATGTATTGTAGTAATTTTTATTGCATCCGATGACGGAACTTTTATAAAAAATTTCTCGTTCTTTTCATTCTTTTCAAAATCATTAAAATAATCTATAAAATTTTGTAACCCCTGATTAGTTTTTTCAAAGTCACAAATTATTTCCAAAAATCTGTATATAACGTTCGAATATTCTTTAAAATTTTCTATTACTTTATATTTTGAAATTAAAGATACTGCCATTTCGTATACGGCAACAAACCCTGCTCTATCAAAAAAATCCTCTATATAATCCTGCCAAACTTTAGGATACGCTTTTCTGAATTTAATATAGAGATTATTATTATTGACGGTTTCAAGAGAATTATCCGTTATAAATTTAAACATATCTTCTTTTTTTAAACCGGTTATCTTTAAGAAAATTTCACTTGTTATAAAAGAAACAAAAGATATATTATCTGTAGGCATATTAAGGAATTGCAATATAGAAAACAACTCTTTTATTATTTGAGAATTTACTATATTTAATGTTTGAAAAGATTCTATATCTATTTTCTTTTCAAGTAACCATCTGCTGACTTTTTCTATTTCTTTGTTTTTTCTGCAAATTATTGTTATATCTTTTTTTGAAAACCTTTTTGTCACGTCATCTATAGTTTCATACAAGTACTGTTTTACTATTTCATCAACATTATCTTGTTCACTATATTCCTTATATGCTATTTCAACATAACCGGATTCTTGCGTATTACATTTTTGTTCGGAATCTTTAAAAACTTCTATTATTCCTTCGCAATATTTTTTTATATCTTCCAAATCTTTATCATTACCTATATAATTTAACAATTTAACTATATTGTCTTGCGAATATAATTTATTATTAAAATCTACTATTGCTTTACAACTTCTGTAGTTTGTATCCAATACAGTAAGTTGAGGAAAATAATTTGCAAATTCTATTCGAGGAACATCGAAAATTTTATAATCTCCGCCTCTAAAACCATAAATTGCTTGTTTTTTGTCCCCAACATAAAAGAATGAACCACCTTTAGAAAGATTTTCTTCAACTATAAGTTTTAATGTTTGCCACTGAGTTTGGTTTGTATCTTGAAATTCGTCTATAAGAAAATCGGTAAAATTGTTGGATAAACTCAAATAAATTTCCGGAGCCAAATCTTGTTCATAAAAAACTTTGGATACCTGTTTATTTATATCTTGCAAAAACATTACGGAATCCAATTTTGCTCTTATTTCAAATTCTTTTAATATACTATCAAACATCTTTATATAGTTATCGTAAAAATGTTTTGCCTTAAATTCCATAAATGCAAGAATAATACTCTTACCTTTAAAAAAAACATCTTCTAACTTAGCACTATGTTGTTCTTGTGGAAGTGTTGGTACATAAGGGACTTCTTTTTTTGCAAAAAAAGAAGTTATATTATCATCAAACAAAGACTTCTTTTTTGAAACGATATCATTTGCATATTTTTGAAGTTTTATTCTACCGCCTATAAATTTCGGTATATTTTCTATTTCCAAAACTTTTTTACAAATTTCTATAAAAGCATTGTTCAGTTTAGATAACTCTTCGGAATACTTTACTTTCTTTTTTATTTCTACTATTTTTTTTGTTATTTCTTTTTTATATAGTTTTTTGAATGTTTCCAGTATATTTCCTCTGATACTCCAAGATGAAGTGTTATCTATAATATACTGTTCAAAAAACACATCCAACACTTCTTTTACTTTTTCATCACTAAAAGATTTATCCAAAAAAACATCTGTTGAATAATCAATATAGTCTTCGTAAGAATCTAAAATTTCATAATTTGGAGATACTCCCAATTTTAATGCACATGCTTTTATTATTAAGTTTATGAAACTATCTATCGTTCTTACATTAAAATGATCGAAATTGTTTATTATATAGTTTACTACGATATCGGCATTTGAAGGAATTTTTGTTTTAGGAATATTCACTGCCGTTAAAACATCTTTTACATCTTGTCCTAAAGATATTTTTTTCAAATATTTTATTATTCTTTCTTTCATTTCAATAGTTGCTTTATTTGTGAAAGTTAAGGCAAGAATATTGTTTAAGGGCGGATTTGTTTTAGATGAATCAAAATTCAGCAACAAAGAAATGTATCTTTTTGCCAAATTATGTGTTTTACCCGAACCTGCAGATGCTTCTAATACAACAAATTTGCTTGTATCCATATTGGTTGTTTATTAATATTTATTTGAACTTTTTAAAGTTTTTTGAATTTCTCGATTTATATCTTTTTTCTTCAACAAATCTCTTTTATCGTATGTGGTTTTTCCTTTTGCAAGGCCTATAAGAGCTTTTATTTTCCCGTATTTTGAAACATATATTTCCAAAGGAATAACGGTCAATCCTTTTTCCTTTGATTTTGAAAAAAGTTTATTTATTTCCTGTTTATGCAACAACAACTTTCTATCTTTTTTCGCATCATAATCACTGATATGTGTAGAAATTTGTGTGTATGGTGCTATATAAACATTTTCAAGGTATGCTTCGCTGTTTACAAATTTTACCATTGAATCCACCAAGCTTGCATTGTGTAATCTTAAAGATTTTACTTCGTATCCGGACAAAACAATACCGGCTTCATATTCTTCCAAAATATGATAGTTGTGATATGCTTTTTTATTTGTAACTAAAACTTTTTTTTCACCATTTTTGTTTGTCATAACATTAACTATTTTATCAAAAATATAACAAAAAAAGTATATATATTTATGTTGACAAAAAACGTTAAATCTTTTAAAATCTTTAGGTCGGGTTATTGGTGCGCCCATAGCTCAATTGGATAGAGCGTTTGACTACGAATCAAAAGGTTAGAGGTTCAACTCCTCTTGGGCGCGGACGGATTTTTAAAATAACAATTAAATTAAGGAGTATAAAATGAAAGAAAAAGTTGAAGCCGTTTTAAATCAGGTAAGACCTGCTCTTATAGCCGATGGCGGAAATGTAGAGTTGGTAGATATTACACCTGATAACATTGTAAAAGTTAAATTACAAGGTCATTGCGGAAATTGTCCTATGGCAATGATGACATTGGAAATGGGAATAAAAAAAGCTATTCAAGAAGCTCTTCCCGAAATAAAAGATGTTGTTGCAGTGTAAATGAAAATAGGTATTTTATCTGATACACATAACAATATAGATAAAATATGTAAAGCTATAGATTTTTTTAATCTCCGGCAAGTAGAGTTCGTTTTACATGCCGGAGATTTTTCTTACCCTGAAGCAGCAAAATATTTTGCAAAATTAAATGTTCCGTTTTTAGCAATTTTCGGAAACAACGATTTTGATTATTACGGGCTATCAAAAACCATTGAAAAATTCGGCAACATTTATGAACCACCATACGATTTCGTGTTAGATAACAAAACTTTCTTACTAACACATCATTTGTACACACCGACAAAAAAGTTTGATTATATAATTTACGGTCATACCCACAGACCTTCTATAACGAAAACAGTCAACGGATTACTTATAAATCCGGGTGAAGTTACAGGAAGAAGATACGGAAGAAGCACGGTTGCTATTCTTGATACAACAGCAAACCGTGCTGAAATATTTGATTTAGATTTAGAGTAATCTTTTATTATTTTATTATATCAGGATTTGATGTATCAGAATATGGATCTACCGGCATAATAAAATATGCAATTATGTATATGAGTCCTACAGGGAAAAAGCCTGTAAATATAAGCAATAAAATCATTATTATTCTTACGACGGTTTTATCCATACCAAAATACTGTGCTAATCCGGAACATATACCAAAAATAATTTTATCGTTAGGTAATCTTGTTAACTGTTTTGCCATTTTTTTCTCCATCTTATTTTTTATTATCTGCTTCTCTTATTTGAACTCTTCTTATTTTACCGCTTATAGTTTTAGGCAACTCATCTACAAATTCAACTATTCTGGGATATTTGTAAGGAGCTGTAACCCTTTTAACATGGTTTTGCAATTCTTTTTTCAAATCGTCACTTGCTTTAAAACCTTTTGCCAAAACAACGGTTGCTTTAACAATTTGTCCTCTGTCAGGATCGGGAACTGCGGTTATTGCACATTCCAATACCGCCGGATGTTCCAATAATGCACTTTCAACTTCAAAAGGCCCGATTCTGTATCCCGAACTTTTTATAACATCATCAACTCTACCGACAAACCAAATATATCCGTCTTCATCTCTGTATGCGGTATCACCGGTAAAATATAATCCGTCATGCAAAACTTGTTTCGTAAGTTCAGGGTCTTTATAGTAGCCGTTAAATAATCCTGCCGGTTTTTCTCCATGAAGTCTTACAACAATTTGTCCGACTTCACCGAACTCACAAGATTTATAATCATCATCAACTATATCTATATCATAATACGGTGCCGGTTTTCCTATTGAACCCGGTTTCGGTGTCATCATAGGGAAGTTTCCGATAATGGAAACAAGTTCGGTTTGACCATAAGACTCCATTAATCTTACACCTGTAATTTTTTTCCAATTGTTGTACATTTCGGCATCCAAAGGTTCACCTGCAATCGTACAATATTTTAAGTTAGACAAATCATAACTCGGTATATCTTCTTTTATCAAATATCTGTATATTGTCGGAGGTGCACAGAAAGATGTAACTTTATGTTTGGAAATTTGTTCCAAAATATCTTTCGGTGTAAACTTATCAAAATCATAAACAAATACAGCCGTACCTGTTATCCATTGAGCATAAATTTTTCCCCATGCAGCTTTTGCCCAACCGGTATCGGCAACGGTTATATGAAGTCCGTTTTCTTGAAGATTGTGCCACTGACCTACAATCAAAAGACCTAACGGATACGTGAAATCGTGTGTTACCATTTTAGGCATTCCGGTTGTTCCTGAAGTAAAATATAAAAGCATATTATCGTGATTTGTGGTTGCCTGGTCACCTTGCGGTCTTTCAAACACATCGGATTCTTTTTCTATCTCTTCGGTAAAATTATACCAACCGTCTGCACCTTTACTGTTTACACAAACTTTATATTTTAGCGTAGGCGTTTTTGCTTGAGATTTATTTACAACATCTACAAGTCCGTGAGCATCTACAACAACAGCCATTTTAACATCCGCGGCATTACATCTGTAAACTATATCTTTTTCCGTTAATAAATGTGTTGCGGGAATTCCTATTGCACCTATTTTGTGAAGTGCTACAACAGAAAACCAAAACTCGAATCTTCTTTTAAGAATAAGTAAAACTGTATCGCCTTTTTTTATACCTATTCTCTTAAAAAAATTTGCCGTCTTATTTGTATATTTTTTAATATCTTCAAACGTAAAAGTTTTTTCCAAACCTTTATCATCGCACCAAACAAGAGCTTTTTTGTTAGGCTCTTGCTTTGCCCACTCATCAACTATATCAAAACCGAAATTAAAATTTTCCGGTACGGTTATTTTAAAATTTTTTACAAAATCTTCATACTTATCGAAATGCTTCATTGTTATATATTTTTCTAACATTTTTTTCTCCATATTAATTCAATATTGTAGCGAGAAATCTAAGTTGTTTATTACCTAATGCCATCATTGCATGTTCTGTTCCGGAATCAAAATAAATACTGTCACCCGGATTTAAAATAACTTCCTGGTCTTTATAGAAAAATTTCATTTGACCTTCAAGAATATAGTTAAATTCGTGCCCTTCATGAGCATATTTATGAATATCACCTTTTTCTTCTTTTTCAGGATCAACGGTTACCATAAAAAATTCCGCTTTTTTATTAATAAAATTATATGCCAAATCCTGATACTTATATTCCTTTCTTCTGTCTATTGAAAGACCTTTATCTTTTCTTACTACGCTAAATTTTTTAAGTTTAGGTTCTTCACCTGTTAAAAGAACGGTCAATTCAATATTAAACTTTCCTGCCATCGCATATAAAAAACTTACAGGAATATCACATTCTCCGCTTTCATACTCAATATATTTTTCTACATTTACATTAAGTTCCTTTGCCATTGATTCAATAGACATATCGGAAATTTCTCTTAACTCTTTAATTCGCTTTGCAATTAATTTAATATTTTCTAACATAACAATACTACCTCCTACTATATAATAAACACTCGTAAATTCTATAAATTTAATTACGTAAAAGCAACAAAAAACTATTCTAAATTTCTGAAAATTTTAACTTTCTTGTGAAGTTTTGATGGAATCAACAATGTTTGATTATATTTATGAAAATAATGATGAAGAAGAATTGCAGATATCAAACATGCAAAAAAGTCCGCAAAAGTTGTTGCTAAAAAAACTCCGTCAAGTCCAAAAAACAATGGCAAAATCAAAACAAACGGTATAAGTAACAAAACCTGTCTTGTTAAACTTAATATTGTAGCTTGAACAGGTTTGTTTATTGCTTGAAAATATGTACTGCCGAATATATGTAAAGATATTATCGGCAACATAAAATTAACAAATCTCAATCCTCTTGCAGCCATTTTTATAAGTTCTGTATTCGTGGAGTTAAAAAATTTTACTACCGGCACAGCAAAAATTTCGGTTATTAAAAATCCTATTATTAAAACTACACTGCTCCACCTTATTGCCATTTTGGTAGTTTGTATCGCATTTGAAAAATGCTTAGCACCATAATTGTAACCGATTAAAGGTTGTGTTCCCTGCGATATTCCCAAAATAGTAAAAATTATCATAGAGTTTACAGACATTACTATACCGATAGCAGCAAGTGCAATATCTCCGCCGTAATGAACCAATGACCTGTTTAAAATAAAGTTCAATAAACTGGAAGATATTTGAAACACAAACTGAGAAATACCTATCGCACTCATTGCCAATATAATATCTAATTTTAAAACAAGATTTTTTATTCTGACTTTGTAAGGACTTTTTTTACTTAAAAAGAAATATAGTATCCAACCGGAACTAAACACCTGTCCTACAACACTTGCCCAAGCAACGCCTTTCATTCCCCAATGTAAATAATAAACAAATAATATACCTACAAGAATATTAACCAAATTACCGACTATTTGAGTTACAAGTGCGGTTTTGGGATATCCGCTTGATCTTATGAAATGGTTCATGCCGGCACCGATACCCCAAATAGTAAAACCTATCATTGCAATATCCATATATTCTTTTGCATAAGGTAAAACATCGGCACTTGCACCTACAAGAATGAGCGCTTTTTCCAAAAAAATATATAGAAAAACTGATACTCCTACAGAAACTAATGTAAGCATAACAAGAGTGTTTCCCATAATATTTTCGGCTTTATCAATATCTTTTTTACCTAAATAAATGGAAAAAAGTGCATTACCGCCAACACCCATAAATGCACTGAAAGCCATATACAAAATTACCAAAGGAAATGTAACCGTTATACCTGCAATACCCAGATGACCTACATCGTTTCCTATAAGTAACCTTGCGATGATGTTATACAAAGCTCCGGCTACCATACCTGCAACGGCAGGCGCCGAAAACTTGAACAAAAGTTTCGATAAACTTGTTGATAAAAAAGGATTCTTTGATTTCATTTTTAGTTATGGAAATAGGATTTTAAAGTGTTTCCAATCCTTCCGTTTCCGGTAACCCGAACATTATATTCATATTTTGAACAGCTTGTCCGGATGCACCTTTAGTTAAATTATCTTGAACTGAAATTACTATAAGTTTGTTTGTCCTTTCATCTATACAAATTCCTATCTCAAGATAATTTGTTTCGACAACATTCTTAATTGAAGGAAGTTTACCTTCGTCCAATACTCTTACGAATTTTCTTCCTTCATAAAATTTTTTATACATCCCTATTATTTCACTAACGGAAACTTTTTTTGCCAAATCCATATAAATACAAGATAACATTCCTCTTTCCATAGGAATAATTTGAGGAGTAAACGTTATTGTTACCGGTTTGCCGAACATATTTGATAATTCCTGTTCTATTTCGGGAATATGTCTGTGTTTTCCACCGACTTTATATGCTCTTGAGGTAGGTGCTTCTGTTTCATAATAAGCTTTTACCCCTTTTCTTCCCGAGCCGGAAACTCCGCTTTTGGAATCTATTATTATCCCTTCTGATTTTACTAAACCGTTTTTTATCGCAGGGGCAGAACCCAACAAAATAGTTGTAGGATAACAACCCGGATTTGCAATAAGTTTTGCGGATTTTATTTCATCTTTATATATTTCACTCAAGCCGTAAACGGCATCTTTTATATATTCTTTACCAGTATGTTTTACACCATACCATTTTTCATAAGTTTCAAAATCTTTTATTCTGAAATCCGCCGACAAATCTATAACTTTTTTACCTGCTTTTATTAAATCCGGAACAACTTCAAAAGCAACTGCATGAGGTAAAGCCAAGAATACAACGTCGGTTTCATTTTTTATTTGTTCGATATTTAACGGATAACACTTTAAATTCAAATCTGCATATTTGGGATAAATATCTTTTAAATCTCTAAGTTCCGATGTTGCCCTTCCGGCAAGAACGGTTATTTTTGCTTGTTTATGTTTAGACAATATCCTTAACAATTCTTCTCCGGTATAACCGGTAATTCCAATTATTCCAACTCTAATCATTTTATACACTTCCTTTCTATTATTTGTATTTTTATATCCCGATAATTTTACAAAATTTTAAATTGTTTTTATACAATAAAAAATCAACGGCCGATATTTTAAACGACCGTTGATTATTATTCTTATTAAAGACTATGCAGCTGCCAAGATATTCTTTACTGCCATCATAGGAATTTCCAATTGTTCCGTAGCACTCGCTTTCACTAAACTGTCTTCCAACAATGCAAGAATATTTCCGAGATTTGTAATTGTGTTTCCCTCATCATTAGAAGTTATTCCCTTTATTGCCGTTCTGTTTTCTATTATTGATTTTACGACACCTTTATTTAAATCTGTTTTTATTTGCTCAAATAGTTCCACTACCGATTGGTTTGTATCAGGTCTCAATTTTACCAAAGAATCCAATTTCAGTTCTTCGTTTGACATAAGAAGTTGCAAAACTGTTATTCTTGCGTATTGTCTATAGTCTTTGTGCTTTTTCCCCAAATATTCATTTCTCATTTCATCATACTTTTTATGTTGTTTATCAAGCGATAAATCTTTGTTTATCCATTGATCTAAAATGGCTCTATCTATTACTTGATTTACAAAACCCCTTATTGTGCCGATTGCTTCAAAATAATTACCTTTTGATATTTCGGTTTGTGTTCTCATTTTTATTACAGATGGCAATTGTTGATATATTGAATTTTCATCTTCAACAAAATTATTTACAACTGTCTTTGCATCAATTTCTTCCGTAAATTCTGTTGTTAATATTGATTTAATTTTTCCGCCTTCTCTCAAATCACTCAACAATCCTTCTATTGTATTTCCTATTTCTTCTCCAAATTTTACACCGAAATCATAGTCGCTTATAGTATCTGTTTCTTCACTTATTCTCTGTTCCGGACTTCTAGGCTTTAATAATTCATTTATTGTTCCAAATGTATTACTAAATATCCCTGCTAATTTTGCTCTTAAAGTTTCCAAACTCTCTCCATTCTTATCACTACACAATATATTAACAACTTTTCCGCTAGATAACATTGTTCCTATGTTGCTCTTTTCCATCTCGCTATATCCAATTGCATATTTCCCTGTCATAGTTTCCGCTTGTCTTGATGTTACAATTGGTATTATCCCGTTGTCATCGTATATTTGATTTTCATTAATCCCTTTTGCAGCAGTTGCCATATTTATATACATTTGAGTTTCTATGTGCAATGTTCCATCTACATTATCTGCCGCAATATTTTCTAACTGTTCTAGATTTTTTTTCTTTGCTTTTTCAAGAATTGCTCCATCTAGACGAACATTTCCTTCAAAGGCAGTTCTTATTTCATCAAATGTTCCTCTTAATATGAATCTAAAGCCATCTGCTCTTAATCCACTAATTTCAGATCCATATTTATCCAATTGATCTGCTTTTATTATTATTGTTGTTGAAGATTGACCATGATTAGTAGATTCTTTGCATTTTGTTATGAACTCGTCACCGCTATTAATATCCTCGTTAGCCGATAAATCTAAACTTACATCAACATCTGCTCTTTGTATACCATCTATAGCCGCATTGGTAATTCTGTCTTGAAAATTTACTAATAATTCCTCTTTATTTGAACTAATATCTCCTCTTTCCGCAAAAGCTATTACCTGTTCACTATCTAATCTTAAATCTTTTCTTCCTTCTTTACATGCAATTTCTATTAACTTTTTTATTGCTTCTACATTTAAAGATATTCCTTGTTTTGAATATACAGTTAATTCGTTATTATTTGAACTAAAATGCATTCTTATTTTTCTTTGATCATCTATTAATTGTCCACCTCTTTCATTTGATTCTTCTTCTACTATCTTCAATACAACTATGTTTATTCCTTGTTTTTTTGCTTCTTCTCTTAATTTCTCTAATTCTTCTTTATCTGCTATCGTTCCTTCTTCTATTATTATATTTTTACCTTCCATTTGTTTGCCGACATCAAACATTTTTAATGCTAAAGACATTGCTAATCCCGTGGGATTAACAACATCTAACAACAATGTAAATAAAGCACCATATCTATTGTCAAATTTCAAAACATTTGCCTGTTCTTCGGTAACAGGCACAAGTATTCCGTTTTCCAATATATATAATTTATTGTCAAAATTTACATATTTTTGGCCGTCAACATCAAAAGATTGTATCGGTTTGTTCACTTTTATCAAAGTATCATCATCTTTCATTTCATATAATACTTGATTTGCATACAGATAATTTTGCTCACCCAACATAAAATCTATAGCTCCTTCTATAGGAATAATACGTTCATTCATTTGACTTTCCTTAGGGAAACTATACCACTTACCTGCTATTTTTGTATATATTGTCTCTTGTCCGGACTCTATTTGCTTGAATTCATTTAGTCTTTCCTGAATATTTTTTACCTTCGGGCCATCCATTTCAATTAGAATTCCTATTGGTTTTGATATAATGTAATAAATTTTAGAGCCATCTTTAATCTTACGTGCAGAATTCAAAGCTTTATAATGCCATTCTTTGGTTGATTTATCGAAAATCAAAATTCTTATTACAAGGTCACCATCCTTATCTGTCATATATCCACCGTTCCTATTTGTAGCTATTTGCTCAAAAACCATATAATCATTTATTTCATGAAAATATTCTAATATATCATATCCGTCAACTAAATCAAGATTAGAATCAAAGTATAAGCGCTTAACAGAATCTAGAAAATAGTAATCTTTACCGTCGATATTAAAACTTGACAATCTCATATCATTCTTTAAAGCTCTTTTATCTTCAATATCTAAATCAACAAATCCAGAATCTTCAGCTTTGTACCAATTAGTATCAACGCCATCTTTCTTAGGATCAAAATATCTATCGGGAGAGCTCCTTGTCGGTTTACAAAGAATAACTTTCGCATCAATAACTTTATTTATTTCCGGTTTTCCATCAAACGATACAACATTTCGAGATAACATTACAAAGCCATTACTATCTACAGGACATCTTATCCAACTATTATTTTTAAATTGAAAAATATTTCCTCCAGCATCTTTCTTAAAGCAGCACTCTTCAGGATATGAATACCCAAAATCTCTTGGTCTAACAAAAATATCAATACTTCCTCTTTGTGTTGCAAAGTTTTCAACAAATTGTGAGATAACATATTCACCATCATCGTTTTTTATAACAGCTCCATCTACTGTATACATCGTAACCAAATCTCCAAAAATCGACTCCACTACAACGTCAAAATTTTCTGAATTTTCTTGTTTTCTAATATAAACATTCTTACTATCTTGTAAAATAACTATATCCGGATTTTCTTTTATTCCCGGCACATCTGCTAACCTATTCATAGTTATAGCAGATGCATAAGCTCTCTCGGGATCTTCTCCAAGATATTTTCCCGGAGAACTTGCAAAATTTCCTATTTCATTACCATTAAGAGCTACAGAATGTCCGTCACATATATGCATCCATTGGGACAAAGTAATATTTTGCTCTCCTATTCTAATAACAGAATTTCTAGTTAATGTTTTATCCTTATTATTATCATCTTTAAAAAATTCATTTTTAAAAGATATATATCCGTATAGTCTTGCAATTACTCTTATTTGTTCCAATCTTTTCTCACTTTCTTCTCTACTGATACCGGAATGTATATAATTTCTAATAGCCCTATAGTCACTAATCGTAAAAAAAGTATCTCTACCGTTTTTGTTATCCCTCGAATAAAGTATTGCCGATAACAAAAACTTATTTATAGCTTCAGCTAATGCTTTATTATCTTCATTATCTTCATTTTCTATAAAAGTTTGCAAAGATTTAAACTCGCATACATTAAATTTTACATCGTTGGCTGATTCACCTTGCATCGCTACCAACATCGGATTTTGTTCTATTTCCGAAAGTGCCTGTTCCAAAACATCAAAAATTTCAGCTTCAGTAATATTTTCACTTATGGAAAGTTGTTGCTTGGAAAAACCTCTTATTTTATCTTTAATACTATTAACTAAATCTCTTAAAGTTTTTTTATTAAAAACTATTGTTTCCGTTCTGTCATCGGCAACAATGCTTTCTTCCTCTTCAGCGATTTCTTGCTCCTGTTGAAATTGTTGTTCAACCTGAGGTGTTGTTTGTTGCTGCTGTTCACCAGATGTTGGAAATTTTACTCCTGCTGCATAAAAGTCCATATTAGATATTTTGGTTTGCCCGTTTTGTGTAACCGATACATGACCCTTTTTTTCATGTTCACGAATTATCTTTAAACCTGCATGAGCACCGCTTAAGTCCGCTGCTGCAGAAAGGCTTAATCTCTTTTTCAACTCTTCGGTACTTATTGGATTTTCTTCAGGATCGGTATAAACGTTGTATACAGTAAATCCGTCTTCATCATATTTAATATATATCGGTCTAAAAATATCTGCTGAATTACCATGAACAATCGCATTTTTTATAAACTCATAAATTATTGTAACACCTAAGAAATAATCTACACCGGGCATAGGAAAACGATCCCTTAAAAGCACATTTAAATTTCTTTTTAATTGGAGGTATAACGAAAATGTATCTTTTATGGATTTTGTCTCATAAAAATTAGAAAAAGGATACACTACCAATAATCCTTTTTCATTAAAAGCCTTTTCCGCTATTGGTATATTATCTTTTTCTTCCCTATCAAGATAAATAGTTTGGGGTTCACCGAATTCTTTTCTTAGTATTTCTAAAGCTTCCTTATCTTTTTCCAAAATAGGAAGTTCTCTCTTTTTTAATGATGATACTATACCCGAATTCTTTTTATGTTCAATCACATCTACACTTGTTTTAGTGTCGCTGCTTCGAACAGTAACGCTACGTCTGGAAGCTTTTATCTTTAAACCAGGAAAATATTCTTCTATCTTTTCAATTGTCTTTATTTCAGTTCCTGCCTTAAACTCTTCTTCTTTAGGCAAGTACGCTTCCCCTTCAGCGGAGCTCAGATAAAGGACTAACTTTCTTCCCCTTATACCAACATCGATATAATCTCCGCTTCTCTCATCTTCGTCCGTTAAATACTCTGTTTTTGCCGTTAAAGAGTATATTTTTCCATCTTTATTTATTAAAAATGTAGCTATATCGTAATCATCTTTAAATTTAGCTTTTGATTTTTTTGGAGATATTATTCTAATTAAGAAACCTAAAATCAACATACCGATTGAACCTAAAAAAGCTAATAAAGGTAATTTGTCTCTTGAAGTTTTTACTTCTTTTTGTGTTGGTGTTTCTTGCTCGGCATGTTGTTGAGTACTTGATTTTTCAATAAATCTAAAATCTTTGGTATTGGCCTCAACAAAAACTTTTCCTTTTTCATCTTTTTTCAAACAGCTTTCATCTGCCTTTGCAGTATTAATATCTATGTGTGTATCTACAACAAACAACAAAGATGCGCCTGTGTTTTGATCAACCCATCTTATAGCAACTTCCGTTGGACTTAAATCCGGATGTACCGGTATAGTAGGATCATTTAAATCGTTTTCTCCCCAAAAAACACCAGCATAAAATATTTGAGGATTTGTAGCACCTAAATTTCTAAATTCTTCAAATATTTGTTCGCTATAATCATTTGCGCTATAAAAAGCTACCAACTCCATTGCGCCAACATGATTTATTTCTTGTATACCGTGATATCTTGTGTTAAAAGCAATATTCTGTTCATGTCCATTATCCCAAACAATACCACTTTCAGTAGCCATTGTTTCATCAAGCACTGCAGACATCCTGCCGGCTTGAACATCTTCATAGTGAACTAAGTGTACAGTTTCATGAGCAAGTTTTGTAACAATATAGTCCGTTGTTATTTTAGGTACGGTTGAATCTGTAATAGGTATTATTACAGTATTAATATCACCAAAAGCGCATGCAGTTTCACCTTCAACATTTGTATTAAACATAAACACAACATTTATACCGGATTCTTCATTTATACCCAGTATTTTAAGAGCTTCTTTTACTTTTCTTTGAATATCAGGTTGTTGAGAAAATTCAATAGATCTGTTAAAATCATCTTCTGTTTTTGAACGATAATCTAGATTATCTTTGTTAAAATAGTTATAACTTAATTTCGGAGCAACAGTTTCTTTCTGAGGTTCTTGAAATTCTTGTTCCATTTGAGTAGTAGTATCCGTATCCGATGCAACAGTTGTCACTGTTACTGTCTGAGTTGTAGCTGTACTCTCTTCGGCAGCAAAAGCTTCACCGATATTAATTGAAGAAAAAATCAATACCAGCGACAAAAACAAACCTGCAATTATACTTCTTATTCTTACCTTTTTACTTTTCTGTCTTTGTTGTTTTGCAGTTTTTTGTTGCTGGCTTTCATCCTGTTGTTGTTCTACACTTTCTTGTTGTTGAGGTGATTCTTGTCGATCTATTTTTCCCTGTTCTTCCGTTGAAGGTGCTATTTCTTGTTCAATAGAAGTTATATAAGTTTTTATAGTACTATTCAATGCTACAATTGCTTGTTGTAATTGCGATTTTTGCAAAGTTTGAACAACTTTTATCAGCTCATTTACGTTGCCATTCAACGATTTTTTAAATTCCTCTACATTTTTTATTTTATTTAAAAATTCGTCGGTTACGGGAGTCTTACATTTTTCTTCTATTATGTTCAAAATCGCTTCTACAACTTTTTCCCCGGCTTTTTCTCCATCATCCGACTCCAATAACTTTGCAGAAACAATTTCTTCCCTTACTTTCTCCATTTGCTGCGCTAAATTTTTCACTTCATCAGTAGGCGTTTCCGTAACCATTAAATCTATTTCTGTTTCTTTGCCCGGAAAAATTTCTTTTGCTACATCAACACCAAAAGCAACAATAGCTGCTTTTAATCTAAGTTCTTCAGAATATGCGGAAAACGGTAATGTTGCCAAAGCTTGGAAGGAAATTTTGCTTTGTTCTTTTGCTATTTCATAATACGTTTCTTCGGCAAGTTTTACTCCGTCTGTAACATTAGGAGTTATAACTATATAACTTACTCCATGATTCTTTAGTATCTCAGTTACTGTTTGTGAATGGAAACCTCCGGTTATAACAATATCTACTTCTTTTACACCTTTCATGTTATCTATTATTTTGTTTAAATCACCTTTGGCATTTTTTTCGTTCTCAAGCTTATTCAAAACATCGCTTTCTTTAAACATATTATTCGTGAAATATATGTTTCTGTCCATATTTATCTTGTAAAACTTATCAGCTTCAGCTATATAGTCATCCAATAAACTTAGTACTTTATTATCTACATACTTATTCCATAATTGTCTAAATGTACCTATATTTTCTTTATAATATTCATAATCGTCGGATGTAATTTTGCTACTAACATAATCTTTTAAATATTTTTCAAAATTGGTAAGAAATACAACTTCTCTTTGTGCCTTTGTCTCGGAAAATCTTGTATTTATTTCCTCCGTTAATTTTTTTTCTTCAACTATCAATTCCAAAGGATTTATTTTTTGACTGAATTCTATATAACCGAAGTAATTATCCAAATTAGGGAAATTTACCGTTAAGTCTAATCCCAGTTCTCTGCTTATTCTTACTATATAGCCGTACAATTTATCTATCTTTGAAAAATTCTCGGTATTGTCTACCAACATTTGATATGCGGAATTTGCTAAATTTTCTCTTAATAATAAAATTAAATTTTGTAATTCGGTACTTATTTTTGAATAATCTAAATTCTTTTGCATTTCCAAAAGATTCATATAAGTAAATGTATTTTCATATTTACTTAAATCTATTCCCAACTTGTCTATGTGCTTGGATAACAAAGCATAATATTTCTGAGGAGTTATTGTTCCTTCTCTGTAATTTTTTGAAAGTTCTTCCAATTTATATTGTCTTTTTGTGTAATATTGTTGTTTTACTTTAAACAAAGATTCATCCAATGCTTTTAATATCAAATTTATTTCTTCTTGATCCTCTATTATTTTTCCGAATCTTTTTAAATTTTCCAAGTACGGATATTTTTCCTCCAGTCCGCTTATTATTTCCGTTTTACCGCTCGTTGCACTATAATATTCCGCACCGGTCAATCTTCCGGTATTTAACATTTTTTCTAAAATTTCACCTTTCTTTACATTGTCCATTCTGTCGGTTATCCACTTCGTACTCAGTTGTCCGTAAACACCTTCCAAGTAAACTTTTTTTACTCCGAAACTTCTATCAAATATTTCTATTATGTTACTGATATTTTTTTGAACTTTCGGGTGGCAATGTAAATCTTGTATATTTATTATTACTCTATCCGTTCCGGCATAGTGTGCACTCGTTATTTGGCCATAATTATAAGGTAACATAAAATCTTTGAATATTTGTTTATATTTTGCTGTTGCTTCTTCATTTGTCATAGCATTAGCCGCAGTAGGTCCTATAACAAAAGATATCAACAAACAAAGTGCCGTTATAACACTTATGAACTTTCTGGTTTTTATAAAAATTTTCATATTACCTCCAATAAAAAAAGCTTGTATTGTTTTTACACAATACAAGCCCTTTCTATATACATTCTATTATAATCAACTGATATAGATCTCGGTAAAACATTAAATAATATTTTGGTTAATAGCAGCAGAAAAACACTTAACAACCAAAATGGTATTTTTAGAGGATATTCTATTACTTTACTCAAATAATTTGCTATGAACAAAATATCAACGTTATTGAAATTGAAACTTGAATTTAATGTCGTTTTATATACTATCGAAGGTACCAAGAATTCTGTTATTTTGTTAAAATCTTTTTTATCGGTATCTTTGTTACTTTTTTGTTGTTTGTTGTTATTCATTTTTTGTGAAAGCATATTGGCTACTATATCATCCGAAAATGTTTTCACAGCAAAAAAATGTTCAAATATGCTCGACTTAACAACATCCGTGTTGTTGATGTTTGTTATGGTCAAAGACATAAAATTAAACATCAAAAAAAGCACAATAAAAAGTGATAATGCTTTATTTTTTAAAGACACTTTCATATGTTAATTATAGTCTATATATATTGATTTTTCAACAAAAACATGTAAAAAAGATGTAAAATATCAGTCTTCAGAATCATCTGCCGATAATTTTTCCTGTAACGGTTCAACCAAAACAATAAATTCACCGAGTATTTCTCTGTTTGCCATTTCTTCGGAAACGGATTTAATCGTTCCTCTTATAAATTCTTCGAATTTTTTTGTAAGTTCTCTTGCTAAAACAATTTTAGTTTGTTCCCCAAATACTTCTTTGCAAACCTCTAAAGTTTTTAAAATTCTGTGTGGAGATTCATAAAAAACAATTGTTTTTTGAATAGATTTTGCCTGTTCCAATTCTTTCTTCATTTTCCCTGCCTTTTTCTTTAAAAATCCAAGAAAGACAAATGAATCGGTAGTAAGACCGGAACCTACTAAAGCGGTTATCAAAGCACATGCCCCAGGTAAAGGAACAACTGCTATATTTTTATCTATTGCCTCTTTTATAAGATAATATCCGGGATCGGAAATTGCGGGTGTTCCGCAATCGGAAACCAAAGCAATATTTTTACCGTTTTCAAGCATAGAAATTATTTGAGGTATTCTTCTTAATTGATTTTGAGTATAAAAACTGATTAAAGGTTTTGATATTTTTAAATGAGACAATAACTTTATAGTCTGTCTTGTATCTTCACAAACTACAGTATCAACTTCTTGCAATATTCTTATTGCTCTTAAAGTTATATCTTCCAAATTTCCTATGGGAGTTGGAACTACAAACAATGTGGCATTACTCATATCAATCTAAAAGTTTTTCTTCCTTCAAAATATTAATGAATATATCTACTATTTTCGGATCAAACTGTGTGCCTGCTCCATCTTTCAACTCTTTAACTGCAGTTTTTATAGGCAATGCTTTTCTGTACGGACGGTCAGAAGTCATTGCATCATAAGCATCTATTACGGCAACTATTCTTGCACCTAACGGAATTTCTTCTTTTGCAAGTCCTTCCGGATAACCTGAACCATCATACCACTCTTGATGATACAATACCATCGGTGCAACCGGTGATAAAAACTTAACGGGAGCCAAAATTTTGTTTCCTATTATAGGGTGAGTTCTTAACATCTTAATTTCTTTTTCTGTTAATTTTTCTTTTTTCAACAATATATTATCGGCAATTCCTATTTTACCGATATCATGCATAAGTGCGGCATATTCTATATTTCTAACAATAGTGTATGGAAGGTTCATTTTAACTGCTATTGCTTTGGCATATTTTCTTGCTCTGTCGGCATGATCATAAGTATATGCATCTTTTGCATCTATAGCTCTTGCTAACGTTTGAACCATTTCAAAATAAAAAGACTGTAAATTATTGAACAACTCAATATTATCCAATCTCATCGCCGCCTGATCGGCTAAAATCGTAATCAACTTTAAATCTCTGTCGTTGAATTGTTTTTTATTTTTAGGAGAGTTTATGTTCAATACACCTATTACTCTGCTTTTTACTTTCAAAGGAACAGAAATAAATGATTTTGAAACATATCTATCATCATCATTAGGTCTTAAAAATCTAACATCGGTTTCAATATTTTCAACAAAAATATATTTTCCGGTACTTGCCACTCTTCCTGCAATACCTTCACCTATTTTCATTTTTGTTTCTTTTTTTATTTTTTCGGACAATCCCTTCGAAGATATAATATAAAGTTCATTTTCCGAATTAATAAGCATCAATGATGCCAAATCAGAATGAATAATTGAGCATGCTGTATCAACAACAGTTTGAGAAACTTCTTCTTTAGACAAAAGGCCTGTAGCAGTAACTCCGAATTCATGAATACTTGCCAACATCATTATTAAATTATCTATGTCTATCGTATGAAGTTGTAATTTTTCTTCGGCAACGTTTATTTGATATCTTAATTTAGCAACTCTATATTGCAATCTTCTGTTCTTTAAAAACATGTAAATTAGCAATATTATAGCAGCACTGAAACCTATAGTTATTAAAATATTTGTTGTGGTTAATAACATTTTTTCTACTTTTGTATATATACTTTGTAATCAATATCGGAAAAGATATTATTTACATATTCTAAGTTTGAAAGGAAACTTTCATCAATAGAATTACTCTTTATTTGGTTATATAATGTGGTGAAATTATATATATGTTCTTTTGTTCTCTTTTCCGCATATTCAACCATTGTTCCCGTTGTCATAATAAATGCCCAATCGGAAGATTGCGCCAATAGCAATTCTCTTGCAGCCTGATTTAAAGCTCTTACTTTTATTCCGTCGGTATTTTGATTCGCTGTAGCAATTTCTACCATTCTATCCGCAGCCATATTCAAATGTTTATATATCCAATCATTCTTAGGATTTAACCATACTTTATAATAACCCTCATCACCCCATGACGAAGGCGAAGGTTGACAAACTTGATTTACAGGAAATTTATCTAAATATTGAACCGGAGTTATTGGCTTAAACGAAGCATTTGCTTCTTGCATTGTTCTAAATATATGATTTATAAAATTAGGTCCTTCAAACCACCAATGTCCGAAAAGTTCCGCATCATACATAGATACGACCAAAGGTTCTTTTTGCATGATGCCTTGTAAATGTTCTATTTGTTTTGTTCTGTTAAAAACAAAATTTTCAGCATGCATTTTTGCCTTATTATTTGCCCATTCCGGATTATAAGGTTGCTTTTCGTTTAAAGGAACTTTTCCCGTTATTCTGCAATATTTCACACCTATATTTCTTCTTACTCCATCGGAATGTAAATAAGGTCTTATGTAATCATAGTCCAAATCGTAAGCTAAGTCTCTGTAAAATTCTCTGTAATCAACATCTCCGGGATAACCGCATTCCGCACTCCATACCTGATGTGCCGTTTCCATATCTCTACTAAATGCAGCCACTCCGTTTTTGCAATATATCGGAGCAAAAACTCCATACTTCGGTCTTGGAACAGCATATAATATTCCATGAGATTCCATGAAGAAAAATCTTATTTGCGCTTCTTTCAAAAACTTTTCCACACCATAAGTATAAGCACACTCGGCAAGCCATATACCGTTAGGCTTTCTTCCAAAATGTTTTTCATAATCTTTAACTGCAACTTGTATCTGTGCTCTTTGAGCAGTCTCGTTTGTCATTAAAGGTAAAAACCCATGGGTGGCACAACAAGTAATAATTTCAAGCTTTCCTGCATCTTGAAGATTTTTAAAACCTGTAAGTATGTTGCCATGATATTTTTCCCAAATTGTTCTGCAAGTTTTAAAATTGCGCTCATACATCAAAGCAACAGAATGATATTCCGGTACATTTATTGTTCTTATTACTTCTTTTTCGGCTAACTCTATAAGTTTATTTAATTTTGCATAGTATCTGGATTGTAATAAAGGGTCTGCCAACATATTTGCAAGAGAAGGAGTAATAGTCATTGTTACGGCAAAATTAATATTATCTCTTACAAAGTTTTCAAAAACAGACAGAAGAGGAATGTATGTTTCTGTTATGGCTTCATACAGCCAATCCTCTTCCAAAAAATCAGGATAGTTTGGATGACGAACGAAAGGCAAATGAGCATGTAGTTGAAGACACCAATAACCCTTATTATTCATTAATATTCCGAACTACTGTAAATTTTTTATTTAGTATCTTTTTTTACTTCAAAAGTAATATTCTTTTTCATAGTACCGTCACTTGATACGGCTTCTATTGTATATTTGTCTTCGCCGTTCGGCAAATAAAATCTAACAGAGAATGAACCGTCTGCAGCCAATCTTATCGGTTGACCTTTCAATGTTAAACTTGCATCAGGCTCGGTAGCCCCGTTAATTATTATCTCGGTATCTGCTCTTAACCAAAAACTTTTACTCTTATTTTCTGATGTTTGATTTTCAGGTGTATAAGACGGATGTGTTTTAAATGAACTCGAGCTGCTGCTTATATGAGAATGTGAACTTGGCAAAGAAATAGAAACTATTTCTTCCCATCTTTCTCTCATGAGTTTTGCTATATCAAAGGAACTCATTCCAACTTGATTTACGCCTGATATTTTCAATAATTTTTCAAACTCTATCTGCAACAATGCCCATTGTTCATCGGTAATATTGGATACCCCGTATCTCGGCATGCTGACTTTATTGGATCTTGCTACAGAAATAAATTTTCCATCCTTAGTCAAATATCCTAAATCTGCACACCAACATCTGTTAAATTCGCCGACATTTATATACCAACTATCGGATTGAGGAGTAACAAAAACATCAAAATATCTGTTGGCATTATTTCCATCGAAACTTATATCCGTAGTATCATAAACTCTTATAACCAACTTTGCATCTGCGAAAACAGATTCGCCGTATTGCTGTTTTAATTTATTTAAATATTCCCCTGAAACAGACCAATAAGCAAAAATACAAATAGGATCTCTAGGCAAAATTGTTATTTTTGTATCACCATAATCCAATGGCAATCCGGTTTTATTGACAACCTTTTCTTCACCACCGATTTTTGAACTTAAATTTTCGGACATAATTACACCTTCTTTTAGAGTTTATATATATATTTTACATATTTTATAAATAATACATAAAATAGTCAATAACTTTTAAGCGCTTTTTCTTTAATTGTAACTATAAATTGCAAATTATAGATTACTATTTAGCGGTATTGAAAAAAAAATAATAATTTGATATATTCTTTAAATCAGTTTGATTGGAGGATTTAAAATGTCTTACAAATGTTATGTATGCGGAAAAGGTTCTTCTTCCGGAAATACGGTTAGCCACTCTAATAAAGCTACAAAGAGATTATTTAGACCTAACCTTCAGGAATTAAGAATAGTAGTTAACGGCAAAAAGACAAAGGAATATGTTTGCACATCTTGCATTCGTTCCGGTAAAATACAGAAAGCCATATAACTAAAAATATCTTTTTAATAAAAAAATACAACTCTCAATTTTTTGAGAGTTGTGTTTTTTATTTGTAAAAAAGGCAAATTATTTCTTTTTATGTTCTCTTAAATATTTTCTTATTCTGCTTTTTGCTTGGGCCGTTATTGCTATAGATAACCAGTTTTCGGTAGGTCTTATATTCTTTCTAACCAAAGCTTCACAGCGTTGTCCTGTTTTCAATTTGTAATCCAAAGGAACAATTTTGCCATCAACTTTTACTCCCATACATCTGTCACCGATATCGCTGTGAACCGCATAAGCAAAATCTAATGCCGTTGCACCTTCCGGTAACTTTATTGCATCTCCTTTAGGAGTGGTAACATATATTTGATCAAAATTACATTCTGTTTTTATCGCCGTTAAAAATTCGTTGGAATCTTTTACATCTTTTTGAGATTCCAAAATATGTTTAATAAATTCCAAATGATGTTCCATATTGATATCGGTTTGCTTTAAATTATTTGCACCGTTTTTATTAAAAGCCTCTTTATATCTCCAATGAGCGGCAATACCGTATTCGGCTCTTCTATGCATTTCTTCAGTTCTTATTTGTATTTCAACTATAACATTTTGATCGGAATTTATCGTTATATGTAAAGACTGATACATATTAGCTTTAGGAACGGCAATGTAATCGGTAAAAGAATTTTCCAATATATTAAATTCAGATTGAACGACACTTAATATGGCATAACAATGTTCTTTTGTATCGGTAATTACTCTCATACCAAACAAATCTTGTATTGCGGAAAACGGTTTTTCCTGCCTTTGCATTTTTCTGTAAATTCCGTAAAGATTTTTAGGCCTTGCAAGAATTCTGTATTCTATATTTAGCGGATCTATTTTTTCCTGTATTTGTTTTTCTACAACTTCCAAATTCTTCAAATTGCTTTCGGACCTTGCTTCCCATTTGCTTTTTATTTCATGATATTTTGTGGGTTGTAAAACCTCAAAAATTAAATCCTCAAGTTCACTTTTCCATTTATATATACCGAGTCTGTGCGCAAAAGGAGTATACAATGTCAATGTTTCAAGTGAAATTTCTTTTTGTTTATCCGGAGGCAAATATTTGATTGTTCTCATATTGTGCAGTCTGTCGGCAAGTTTTATTATAATAACTCTTGTATCTTTAACAACCGCAAGCAACATCTTTCTCCAGTTTTCGGCTTGTTCTGTAATATTATCGTTAAATTTATATGAATTTATTTTTGTTACACCTTCAACCAAAGTTGTAATTTCTTCACCGAATTCTTCTTTTAATTCTTCTCTAACAACCAAAGTATCTTCTAGAACATCGTGTAACAATGCCGCACATATTGTTGCTTCATCCAACTTTAATTCGGTAAGAATTTTTGCAGTATTAAAGCAATGATTAATATATGGTTCACCGCTTGCTCTTGTTTGACAATAGTGTGCATTCGATGCAAAGTTATAAGCCTTTTCTATTAAAGCCAAATTTGCATTAGGTAAATATTCTTTTACTAAATTTTTTAATTCTTCTATCATGGTTACATTAATATCCTTACCGAAACACCATATTGAGAAACTTTTTCTTCTTCTATTTTATATGTTTCTCCCGCAATTGATATAGAAATAATTGAAACATTTATTCCGGCACCATAAGTATATTTTATATCTTTTGTTTCGGTAACCGACGGTCCTTGTGCACCTACTCTTAATGCTAAATATTTTCCGATATATTGTTCAATTCCTATAGAATAAAAATTGTCGTTTTCCATATTTCCGAATCTATAAAATTTCTTATTCCAATCAACAAGCAAATTGAATGTACCAAGGATATATCCTACTCCTGTTCTTATTCCAAACGGCAATTGGTCAAAATCGTAATTTTCCCACCACATAATACCAAAAATATTTTCAAAATTAATACCTACATACATATTCCCTTTAAGCGGAGCCATAATACCTATATCCATAGTGAAACCGTTACCGGAAGATGTTTGTGCAAAAGGTGTTCCGCCTATAACAGAACTTTCCGCCAATGTTCCGTACAAATAAGACAAATTTAATCCGAAAGAAACTCCTTTTTCGTTTACATTTGCCGCAGAAATAGTAATAGCTTTTATGTGTTCCGATTTTTTATAAAAATCCGAACCATCATGATATTCTATATCGTTAGAAGAAAAAGTTCTCCATGATATTGCACCTTGTTTTTGATTTATAACAAAAGATGTAAAACCTAAATCTATAGGATTGCAAGAGGCTATAGTATTCTTGTCTAAATCGGTATTTCTTATTATAGAAGCAGTAGCTTCAACTTGTATCGCTTCACTGCCGTTAAATCCCAAACTTGCAGAATTATAAAATACGCCTTCCAAACTGTTTGGCATTGCGACTCCTGCATATCCCATTGCAAAACTTCTCGCACTGAGACCGGTAGAATCGTAAGAATTCGGCATAGTAGGAGGTTTCTTTGCAAAAGAAATATTAACCGCTACGAAGATAAAACTCACAATTAATAAAAATTTTTTATTCATAAAGACACACCTATTTTAAGTTATATAGTTTTGCATACATTCCGTTTTTATCAAGAAGTTCCTGATGTTTACCGACTTCGGCAATAGTTCCTTTATCTATCACTATTATTTGATCTGCATTTCTAACTGTTGAAAGTCTGTGAGCAATCAAAATAACAGTTCTGTTTTTCATTAAAGTTTCTATTGCTTCCTGAACGAGTTTTTCCGATTCACTGTCCAATGCTGATGTTGCTTCGTCAAGAACAAGTATCGGCGGATTCTTTAACATGGCTCTTGCTATAGCTATTCTTTGTTTTTCTCCTCCGGAAAGTTTCATTCCTCTTTCGCCAATTAAAGTGTTGTAGCCTTCAGGCATTTTAGAAATAAATTTATGTGCATTTGCCGCTTTGGCTGCAGTTTCTATTTCTTCATCGGTAGCATCCAATTTTCCATAAGCTATATTGTACCTTACCGTATCGTTAAACAAGAAAACGTCTTGAGAAACAACTCCTATTTTATCCCTTAAAGATTCCAAAGTTATGTTTCTTATGTCCGTACCATCAATCAAAATTTCACCGGAGTTCACATCATAAAATCTTAAAATCAAATTAGCTATAGTACTTTTCCCCGAGCCTGAAGAACCTACAAAAGCAACGGTTTGTCCTTTTTTTATATTTATATTTATGTCTTTTAAAATAGGTTTATTTTGTTCATACTCAAAAGAAACATTTTTATAGACAATATCTTTTGAGAAATTATCTATATTTTTAGCATCCGGTGCATCTAAAATATCAACTTTTTCATCTAATATTTCAAATACTCTTTCAGAAGCAGATACCGATTGTTGTATAGTTGAATTAAGTTGTGCAAAATTCTTAATAGGTTGATACATTTGTTGAACTGCTAATATGAATGCCGTAAAATCTCCTAACGTCCATACTCCGTTAATCACATCTTTACCGCCGAACCACAATACAACGGCAACACCTGTCATGGACAAAACTTCCATTACCGGTGTCGTTCTTGCATCAACCCTAACTATTCTTTGTTGAACATTGTAATAATCTTTATTATTAACGGCAAATCTTTTTTCTTCATGTTTTTCTCTGCAAAAAGATTTTATAACGGAAAAACCGCTCAACATTTCTTGTAAAGATGTGTAAATTTCCGATATCTGAACCATGCTGTCTTTAGATGCTTTTCTTAATTTTCTTGCAAATTGAGCAAGAGGTATGCCTAACACAGGAAGAACAACTACTATAAAAAAAGCATATTTCCAATGCAAATAAAAAAGTCCGCCAATCATTCCGATTATTATCAAACCATCTCTTATAACTGTCGGTGGAACTTTTAATAAAGCATTATGCAATGCGCCTATATCATTTGTTACTCTGGACATTACTTTGGAAGATGTATGTGTAACATAAAAATTGTGAGATAAGGAAATTAACTTTGTATATAGTTCTTGCCTTAAATCTTTAATTGCATTTTGTGCAACATAATTTAAAAAATAAGTTTTGCCATAATCGGCAAAACCTTTTACAATATATATCAAAGGCATAGCTATACATAAGCTTACCAGCATTGTTTTTGCTTTTATCGGATCATCATTAACAAAAACGCCATCCATTATAATCTTGGACAAATATACAAGTAAAGCAGCAACGCCTGAATATATTGTCATCGAAATCATAGCAAAAACAAATCTCCATTTATACGGCATTGCATATTTTATTAGTCTTTTATAATCCATCTGCATCCTCCAAAATTCTTTTTGCTACTCTGTCGTAAACTCCTTCCGGACCTAATTGTTGTCTGAAATTTAAAAGTTCTTTTTTTATAGAGCAATACTTTTCTTTTCCTAAAACATTCAATATATTTTTTGACAAATTTGCGGCTGTAGCTTTATGTTGTATACATTCCGGAATCAATTCCTTATTTAACAAAATATTTGCTAATGTAATATACTTCACTTGAACTATAAGTCTTGCCAACATATAATTTGCCCACGACAATTTATACATAACAACCATAGGAATTCCCATTAAAGCGTTTTCCAAACTTACAGTTCCGGACGGACATAATGCAATATCTATTTTTTCTCTTTCAGCAAAATCGTTCCCTTTTTTAACCGTTATGTAATCCGGAATATCCTGTTCAAAATTATCAACGGAAAACAAAATGAATTTTGCATTTATTTTTTTTCTCAACATCTTAACAGTATCAAGTATTATAGGCAAATGCCTTTTTATAGTACTTTTCCTGCTGCCGGCAAAAAGGCCTATACAAACACCTTCTTTTGTATTTTCGTCTTTTTTTTCTGTTACATTAGGAACTAAATCAACCAAAGGATTTCCTTCAAAAAAAACTTTTACATTTTCTTTTTCATACATAGGCTTTTCGAAAGGAAGTATAGGAAATGCGATACTAACATATTTAGCTATATTTTTTATTCTGTACTTTCTCGAAGCCCAAACTTGAGGTGTAACAAAATAATAAACAGGAATCTTTAGTTCATGTGCAAGTTTGGCAACATGAATATTAAATCCGTAATAATCAACTAAAATTACCTTGTTTATTTTTTTCTCTATAAGATATTCTTTCACGATTTTAAAAATTTTCTTTAAGAAGAAAACTTGTCTTATAGGGAAAAAACCGAAACCGTTAATATTTACGATGTCCTGAATAAACTCATCCGCAACTTTTTTTAACTGATTGCCGCCGATAGCATAAACTTTATAATCACTATTACTTTTTATTGATTTTATTAAATTTGCAGCATGAATATCGCCGGAAATATCACCGGCAGAAATAAAGATAGATTTATTCTTTTCCATATCTTAAAATTATATTGAAAAACAAAACAAATTTCAATAAAAAAATTGATTTTTTTGATAAATTATTTTTAGGGTTGATATTAGCATGAAATGTTATTCGACAAATAATATGTTTTCAAGCTCTTTTAAATCGAAAATATCTTTCTGTTCTTGAGGTATTTTTAATAACAAATTTTCTTTTAATTGTGTATATTTTCCTGTTTTATCCAATTCTACTGCTTTTGTATAATCAATTAAAGCTTCTTCATACATATCCAACTTTTCTTCCATCTCTCCTTTCTTCGCATATACAAAAGCATTTTCATATATTTCCAAAGACTTGGCATAATCTTTTACTGCGTCTTTATAGTTGCCAAACATAACTTTTATATTTCCTTTATCTGCCATAGCCAAATCGTTCTTCAATATTTTTTCATATAAACTTGCTCTCAATATATAATATATTCTTCTTTCTCTTATTGATAATGCCTTAGTGCAATATGCAACGGCTTTATCGTATTCTCCTTTCTTTTCCATAAGTTTGGCAAGGGCATGATATGTATCATCTTTGTTTGCATCTATTTGTAAAGATTTGTTAAAACTTTTTAGAGCCTCATCATATTTATTCATTTCCATTTGTGTATTACCTATATACAAATATGCCGTGGCGGACTGTTTTATTTTTAATGCTTTGTTAAAGTCTGCAATAGCCTCTTTATAATCTTGATTTTTAAGTTTTAATTCTCCCCTTGCAATATAAACTTCGGCATTTTGTTTTATTTCCAATGATTTTGTAAGTTCCGCTATAGCGACGTTATTTTGATATGAACCGACAATAGCGCTGAAATAACCTTTATCCGCTTGTGCCAAATCCTTTCTGTCTATCAACACATATAAATCAGATCTTTTTGAATAGAAATTCTTTAAATTCTGTTTTGCCATAAAACCAACATTTTCTTTTTCTATATCTATTGCAATTGTATAATTCAAAATTGCTTTTCTATATTCCTTCATTTTCTCATAAATTTCGGCAATTAAAACATAAGTTTCCGTTTTCGGAGCTATTTTTAAAGAGCGTTCCGTATCTTTCAATGCTTCCTTATACATACCGATTTTATATTCCGCTTTAGCTGATAAATCCCATAACCTAATGTCGTTAAATTGTGGAACTACACTCATTTTTTCCAGTATTATACTTTTATAATTACCTAACTCATAAAAGCAGTTCCATCTTTTTATTATAGCTTCCAAATTTTGTTCCATTTTTAGTGTTTTATTATAAAACTCTATAGCTTGTTCATACTTCTTAGACGAGAAATATATTTCAGCAATTTCAAAATATGCTGCTGCGTTTTTTTTCATTTTCAACGAAGTATTAAAATCTTCTACTGCTCCGTTATATTTATTTATTTTTGCTTTTGCTTTTCCTCTTTCAAAAAAAGCTTCGGGCGTTTTTTTTAATTCAATCGAACTTGTGAAATCATTTATTGCACCTAAATTGTCTCCTGATTTACTTTTTAATACACCTAATTTGTAATATATACTGTAGTTTTGTTTCTTTCTTAAAACTTCGGTTAATTTTTTTATTGCCGAACCATAATCTTCGTTTATAGCATCAATAGCAGCACTATCTTCATCAACCAAATCAAACTTTTTCATAACTTTATATAACTCATATCTGTAAGTGTAGTATTCCAAATTATCGACATCCATTTCTATCGCCGTAGTGTAATCATTTAAGGCATTATAGTACTGTTTTATACTTTGATAAGCGATTCCTCTTCTTGAATAAAACAAAGCATTCGGCGAAACTTTTATGGCATTTGTAGTGTTTCTGATTGCTTGAATATAGTTACCTTTTTTAAAATTTGCACAAGCTAAAAGTGCGTGAACATAAGCAGAATTTTCGATTGCTAAAGCAGCATTAAAATCTTTAATTGCATCATCATATTGTTCACATAATAATTCCGATTTTCCTCTTGATACATATGCTCGAGAAGAAATTTCAATTTCCAATGCTGAAGTGTAATCACCTATAGAGCCATGATAATTATCCAACAAATATTTTGCATCGCCTCTTTTTAAAAATAAGTCTGCATCATCTTTTTCTTCTTTTATTAATTTAGTGTATTCTATTACGGCTTTATAATAATCCCCGTTTCTAAGCAATTGGTCGGCTTGTACAGATATATCATCAATATCTGCAAATAAACTCGCAGTAACAAGCATTAAAAAAATTAATAGAAAAAATCTCTTAAGCATAAGTTTACATCACCCAAAAATAGTTTAACACAAAATCTTTAAAACTACACTCATATTTTTTAACATCATTAAAATAATTTTCAAACCTTTTAAAAACATCTCGCCCTTTTTGCACATAACAAAAATATTCGTTTATCTCATTAATATCAATAAAAAAGTTTTTATCTTTACACGAATTTAATTTTTCCAGAATATTTTTATGTTTATTTATATAACTGTTAGGATTAACAACCGAAATCTTCGGAAGATTATTCTTTTTTATTTTTCTTAAATTGTAGGTCTTTGAAAGAACATAAGAAAAATATCTGTCTGCTTCCGGTAAAGAATAACCAATAAAGCACCAATTATCTGCTTTCTGTAAAATATTTTCAACCTTGCTCCATATTTGCATTATATATTTATTATCATAAATTCTATTGTTTGTAGGGTGAACAATATACGGTTCTACCGAAGAAAGTCCGCAATTATAACATTTCTTTTTACCTATCAAATCCAACGGCTTACCTTGTTTTGATATTTTAGAAAAAACTTTACCGCAAGATTTACAAAAAACCCAATTTATAGAACCATGCGGTCTTAACAAATTTATTTTTCTTTTTCTCGGTCTATGAAACCATTTTTCTTGTTCGTAATTTCCTAAATCTATGCCAAAGTCAACATCAAAACTTTTATTTTCATCTTCATTATACATAGACAACAATACTCTATCCAAACAAATATCATAATTAAATGTTATAAAAGATAAATTTATTTCTTTTTGATTTTTACAGCCGTCATATATTTTTTGCCCCATTATAGTGTAAGGACTTTTAGCTTTTTTATTGAAGATATTATGCTCTTTCAACTTCGCATCTGTTAAAGTTGCAAACATTATTCCCTTTAACAAACTGTCATAATATTTTTTTATTTTCTCAACCTGTACTCTACCTATATTTTCATTTTTATATATTGCTGTTTCTAAAACATTAAAAATAGTTTCCAAAGATATATTATCTATCGATTTTTTACCCGTAAAAATATTCGTTAAAACAGATTTTATTTCATTGGAAACTTTTTTATATTCTTTTATATGAGAACCTTCTTTGTTTTTAAAGGCAAATTCCTGTTTTAATATATTTTTAAGAATTTCATCTTGTATCGGAAGGTTATCGTCTTTACTGGCACCGGCACCCATAATAAAGACATACTTTTCTTTAGGATTTAAAATAAATTTATTCATACACTTATTGTTCCAATATAATATTATAATCTTCTCTTGTAATAGTATCCGTAGGAATAATATCTATATCTTTTTTAAACAATTCATGTAGTCTTTTTTTCCTTTCGGTAAAGTATTGCGCTACATCAGGATGTAACTTTATTTTTATTTTACCGAAAAACTTTTCTATCTTTAACTGCTCTATTTCCTGACATACGGAAATAAAAACAGATTCCTTTGATAATATAAGTCCAAGCCCGTGGCACGTAGGACAAGTATCGCCTAAGAGAGAAAACAACGATTCTCTTTTTCTTTCTCTGGTCATTTCTATAAGTCCCAAATGGGTTATAGGCCATATTTTTATTTTAGCTTTATCGTGTTTTGTTGCCTCTTTTAATGCTTCCAAAACTTTTTTTCTGTTTTTTTCTTTTTTCATGTCAATGAAATCTATAACAATAATTCCACCGATATTCCTTAATCTCAACTGTCTTGCAACTTCTTGTGCAGCTTCTATATTGGTTATTGTAACTACTTCTTCTTGTGTATTGTTATTTCCTACAAACTTACCGCTGTTAACATCTATAGCACACAAAGATTCCGCTTCCTGAATAATAAGATATCCGCCGGATTTTAATCTTGCTTTATTTGATCTTAATCTCTTGATCTCTTCTTCTATTCCGTAAGCTTTAAAAATAGGTTGTTTGCCTTCGTACAAAACAATTCTGTCTTCAAGTTCGGGAGAAACTGTTCTTACAAACTCAACAACATCATTCAACTCTTTTTGATTATCAATTTGCATCATTTTAACGTCTTCGGTAAAATGATCTCTAACCGTTTGAAAAACTACTCCCAAATCTTTATGAACACATGTTCCGCATTTTGAATTATTAAACCTGTTTATTATGGATGCCCATAATCTTGAAAGATACTTCATTTCTCTTTCTATTTCTTCTTCGGTTGCATCCTCGGCTTCCGTTCTTACGATTATTCCGCCGGCAAGATTCTCTTTTAATTTTTTTACTATACTTTTTAATCTGTTATATTCTTCTTTATCTTCTATTTGTTTTGAAACGCCTATTCTTTTACTGAACGGCATATATACCAAAAGTCTTCCCGGCAAAGAAATATCCATCGTAACTTTCGGACCTTTTGTACTGATAGGTTCTTTATAAATTTGAACCATTATATCCTGTCCGACTTTCAACATATTTTCTATATTTTTTTCGTTTTTAGGTGCAACAATATCGGCAATTCCCAAATATGCACTTTTACCAAAACCTATATCGACAAAAGCCGATGACAAGCCGGACACAATATTTTGAACTTTACCTTTATATATATTATTTAAGAGTTTTTCTGTTTCTCTTCTTTCTATAAATATATCTGATAATCTGTCGTTCTCTAAAACAGCTACTCTTGTTTCTTCAAAAGTTCTGTTTACAATTATTTCTTTAGTCATTTGATTTTCGATTCTCACTTTTTAATTAAAATTCTGTTTCCTGTTAAAAAATCATATATTTTTTTCGCCATTTTATATATGGTAAAATCAGAGTTATCATCAGCACCTATTTCTTCATTTTCCAAATACATCGCTTTAGAAGAATTTTTCGCATAATCAGAAAGTAATGTATTTATAGGAATTTTATCCGGATAACCGGCAAATACCAAATTAGTATTGGAAACAAAAGCTTTGTTTCTTATTTTGTCTATATCCGATAATATCCAATCATTTATTATTTGTATTTTTTCATCATAATCCACGGTATTAATCGCCATTATAGCTTCCAAATTTTCGCTTGGGAATGTAATATATTGACTTATTCCTCTTGCGAAGAATAATACATCGGCCGTAATCTCCCCTTTGTACAACATGTAAATTAACTCTAAACCTTTATAACATAAATTTAATTTGTTTAAAGGATCAACAAGAATACCATCTTCAAAACATTGTAACGCTTTCAATTCACAACCTTCTTTGTTTTCCGTTAAGTATGCAGAACCCAATGCATAATACAACATACTTTGCGACGGTTTTTTCTCTATAATGGAAGATATAAAAGTTTTTGCTTCATCAAATTTTCCGGTTCTTATAAGATTCCACGCCTGCTCATAAGATTTTATAGTAGCCATAAAATTAGTATCAACATAAAAACTACTATTAAGAGCATAAAAATTAGGAACTACCTTCGGTTTAAAAGTGTTGTCCGAACCTGTTCCCATCAGTTTATTATAAACACCGCCGATAACCTTTGTTAATGTGCTTTTATCAGCCGGACCGTACAATTTTAACATCTCACTGTTTATTTCGTACATATTTTTATTTTCTTTTATTACCACTGATTTGTTTCTGTCTCTGTCTCTCATATAAGAAGCAAAGCCATACAAATTATGATAATTGGAATCACCAACATTAAGAATCAATGTATCCTGATGGTTTTTCTTTAACAAGACATCGCACAACTCTAAACATTGTGTTGTGTTCATATCAAACTTTGTAATTTTGTCAACTTTTACGGCACCTTTACCAAAGTCATCATCTATCAAACTTTGTAACATGTCTATGTATTTTGTGTTAAAATAATCGGAAACATGCACGCTATCGCTAACATACATAATAGATTTATCCGCTAAAAGCGCAGAAGATATTAAACTTACTAAAACAAGAACAAACAATGTTTTAAATTTCATAAGTAATTCCTTTGTTTTCAACAAATAACTTATCCCTTTTAGTATACAATATTTTTACTTCTTTTTCTTGTATTTTCAACAAGTTTTGCAAAATTTTTTCAAGTTTCATGTTTTTTGTGGGGCCGAATCTCAAAAAGATTTTCAATGTACTATCATCAACAATTTGTATTTCTCGTATAAGATCTTTTACATCCACTATCGTTTCTTTATCTTTTTTTACTTTTTTAATTAAAATCTGTTCCTGATTTAAATATTCATCTAAATAATTTTGTTCCAACTTAACGCCTTTAACAGTATACTCGGCTAAATTCACAACAGATTCTATTGACGGGAATCTTAAAGGAATATATTTTGCATTAATAAGTTTGTATCCTTCCGGTAATATTTTTGATATTTCTTGTTTTACCTGTTCCAAATCAATTTTTTCCGTTAAAGATAGATCAACATATTCACTGTCACTTTCATAACCTACCGCTATTGCCGGTCCGAAGGCGGCTTTTACCTGTGGGCTGAAACCGTTTGTGTATGCCAATGGTAATTTTGTTCTTTTCAATGCTCTTCTAAAGAAATCTATTTGTTCAAGTTGCGATACATATTTCACATATCCGCTTCTTGAGAATTGCAATAGCACTCTGAACTTTGTTTCAAATATTTCTTTTTTTACCGAAGAAATATTTTCCGGAAGTTTTGTTATTTGTTTTTCTTTACCTAAAACAGCATTTGCGGTTTCTTTAATTCCGTTTGTATAATCGTTATAAAGGAATTGTTTATCTACACCTAAATTAATATGTTGCCAAGGTAATACTTCATCAAATCCTCTTCTTCTGTAAACATAAAAATTCAAATCGAAACCGGCTTCTTTTATGCTTTCCGTCCAAACTTCAAAATTAAATTTATCTTTCCATTGATCAAATCTCATACCTTTTTGCCAAGCAATATATATCGCCTTTGAAACTCGTCTGTCAGCTCTTGCCAAGAAAGCTTCTATTATACTTGATTGATGATTGTGTGCTCTAATATCGGCGGGAACAGTTTTCTTAATATTTGTTATAACATCTCTGAAATATTCACTTGAAAACATCGGTTCCCACTGAAATGCTGTCTGTGCTTTAGGAACAAACGGAGACACTGTTATACTGAAATTTAATCTGTTGGCTGTTTTTCTAACCTTATCAATAAGTGTTTTTATTGCAGAAATATCTTCCAATGTTTCCGTGGGAAGCCCTATCATAAAATATAATTTTATTGCTCGCCACCCCATTTGATAAGCAAAGTTAAGAGTATCAACTATTTCATTTTCGGACAAATATTTTCCTATAACATTTCTTAATCTGTCGGAACCTGCTTCAGGAGCAAAAGTTATCGAAGGTTTTTTATCTCTGTTTAAGTATTCGGCAACTTTTAATGAAAATTTATTGCACCTCATTGACGGCAATGTTACATTAAGATTTTGTTTATAATATTTTTCGTTTGTTTGTAATAAAAGTTCTTCCAAATCTTTGTAGTCTGTACAAGATAACGACGAAAAAGAAACTTCTTCATATCCTGTATTTTTTAAACTTTCATCCAATAAATTTAAAATAGTTTCTACTTTTCTTGCCCGCCAAGGTCTGTAATATTTTGATGCCTGACAAAATCTGCATCTTCCTACACATCCTCTTGCAACTTCAATATTTAATCTGTTGTGAACCGTTTCAACAAAGGGAACAATTTTATTGTTATGAAAAAAAACTTTATCCAAATCGACTATTGTTTTCTTTATTGTTTCGGGAACACCTTCAATGTTTGGTTTTATGGATTTTACGGTATTATCTTCATTATAACTGACATCGTAAAATGCCGGTATATAAATACCTTCTATTTTAGAAAGTTCAAAAAGAGTTTCTTTCCTGCTTAACTTATTTTTTTTGCAAGTTCTGTAAGTTTCCAAAATTTTAACCATGGAAACTTCTCCGTCGCCTATGGTAAACAAATCAAAAAAATCCGCAAACGGTTCAGGGTTTGCCATTACCGGTCCGCCGCCTATAATCAAAGGTTCATCTTCTTTCCTGTCCTTTGCAAAAATCGAAATATCCGACAATGACAACATATTAACAATATTTGTTCCCACAAGTTCGCACTGTAAACTAAAACCGACAATATCAAACTCTTTTAAAGGACTTTTAGATTCCAAAGAAAAAAGACTCAATTTTTCTTGTCTTAATATTTGCTCCAAATCCGTGTCGGGAGCATATGCTCTTTCACATCTTGCAACTTTTTTTTCGTTAACTAAGTGATATAAAATTTCCAGTCCTAAGTTTGATGCCCCTATTTCATAAATATCAGGAAAACACAAACATATAGAAACATCGTTTTCCATATCCGGTTTATATGAATTTATTTCATGATTTATATATCTTGACGGTCTTTGAACCAGTGGTAATATTTTATCCAAATCAAGCATTTTTTACTTTCCTATTATTTATTTTCTCTTTAAGTTCATTTATTTTATTCTTATAGTCACTATTTTTTTTATCATAACCCAATAATTTTTCATAGATTTTCAATTCTTTATCATATCTTTCCGTTACATCGTATATTTTTATCAACTGTTCACTATAGTTTATATCATAAGGTTTCATTTCATATGCCATTAATGCATAATATTCAGCTTTTTTATAATCTTCTTTTTTGTAATATATTATACTTAAAGGGTGGTACACCGCATCCTTACCTTTTTTCATATCTGTTTCTAATTGTAACAAAGCCGCTTCTGCTTCCTCTAAATCTCCCTTTGCTATTAAAAAATTTGCATAATCAATGAGAGTTCTAAAAGTTGATTTTAAATTTATGGCTTTTTCCATATAATATTTAGCTTTTTCAATATCTCCTCTGGAAAGATAAATTTTAGACAAACGTTGGCAAGAGACATAGTAATTAGGACTATCTATGTATGCATTTATCCAAAAACTTTCATCATTTTCATATTTATCTTCATATTTATATGAAATAAAAAAAAGACCAATAAAACATATAAAAAAGAATAAAATAAAAATTATTTTCATTTTATTGATTTTTTTAACTAAATAATCTAAAAGAAGAACAAATATTATTAAAAAGCCCAAAGAACAAATAAAAAATCTATGATTCAAATATATATTTTCTTTTGCGAAAAAAGTAGGAAACAGAGATAACAAAATCATAAGCAAAGAAAAAACAAATACTTTTATAGATATCATTTTTTTATATAACAAAAAAATCGTTATAAATATAAACAAGCAGTTATATAAAATAACTTTTAAACTTAAGCTTGCATTAAACAACATAATAGGAATATATTCGGGAACAAAGAAATTATAAAAATAGATAAAAGATTCTTTAACAAAACAAAGAAAAATTTTATTTATATTCATAATGTAATACTGATAACCAAAAGTTTCTACAGATATATTTCTCAAAATGAAAAATATTAACACAAAAGGAACTAATGATACAAACAGATATGCTATATTCTTTTTTGAAATTTTATATTCATATAAAAACAAATAAATAAAATATAACGGAATTAATAATATGCAAGTTTCTTTAGTAAACAGAGAAAGGACAAAAAACAAACCAAATAAAAAAGCATATATTATTTTTTGTGTATTTAAATACCTTATGAAAAACATAAAGGATGAAATAAAAAAAAGTGTTAACAAGCTGTCATTTCTCCCAGGTATCCAAACTACCACAGATACAAACATTGGATGTACAGCAATTATAAGTAACACAAATTTTGTTATTATTGAATTAAGTTTTAATTCCAAGCAAAACAAATAAAAAAGATACAAAGATAGTATAAACAAAATAATATTCGTTATATGGTACAACTTTAGATTATCTCTTACAAAAAAAGCTTCTACCGCAAAAGATACCGATAACATCGGCCTGTAATATGTTGTGAAATTATCATAAAAAGGTGACATTATAAATAGTTTTGGAATATTTTTATAATCTGAAATAAAATTAATGTTATTTTTTATTAATTTGGCATCATCTAAACCGGTTTCTTTGAAGTTTATCGATTTTCCATACAAAGAAAATACCACTATAGTTAATAGTATTAAGAAAAATATATTTGTATTTAAGAATTTTTTTATGTTTTTTAGCATAGCAATTATAGTTTTATATTTTTAAACAAACTTTTCATATCTTCCGGTAAAGGAGCAATTAACTCCATTTCCTTGCTTGTTACAGGATGAGTAAACCTAACTCTGTAAGAATGTAACATTTGTCTTGTAAATTTAATATCTTTTAAATGATCACTGCCGCCGTAATCAACATCTCCCAAAACAGGATGTCCTATATATTTCATATGGCTTCTTATTTGGTGTGTTCTTCCCGTAATAATATGAACTTCAAGCAAAGAAACATCTCTGCTTCTGGACAACACTTTAAATTCCGTTATTGCCATTTTTTTTGCAAGAGGTCCAACTTCTATGATTTTTCTGTTCTGCATGGAACGGCCTAACGGAGCTTCTATTCTTCCCTGTTCTTCAACAACCGTTCCGGTTACCGCCGTAACATAAGTTTTATGTATCGTTCTTTTTTGAAATTGTTTAGACAGAGAAACTTTTGATTTCTCGTTCTTTGCAAAAATTATTGCACCTGTTGTATCTTTATCTAATCTGTGAACCATAAACGGACTGCATTTTCCTTTGAAATGGTATAACAAAGCATTAAGCAATGTTCCCGTTTCGTGACCGAAAGAAGGATGAACAACTAAATCTGCTTGTTTGTTTATAACTATTATATCGTTATCTTCATAAATAATATTTAAAGGAATATTTTCCGGCTTTAAAGAAACTTCAACATTATCTTCAATAGTGTATTCTATGTTATCATTCTGTTTTGCTTTATAACTCGGATGAACCTTTTTGCCGTTCACCAACAATTTGCCGTCTTTTATCATATTTTGGAAATATGTTCTTGAATATTCTTTATGTAAATTATTCATAAAGCAATCTAATCTTTCATTAGTATCTTTTTCGCAAACAAACTTATTTTTCATTTTTAACCCCGTTTTTTGTAAACAACAAAATTATCACTGCTATAACAAATATAACTATAGAAATATTTTGTGCCGGAGATAATCCGAGAAAAAAAGTTCCCCTGTCATCCCCTCTGAAAAATTCAACAAAAAATCTTAAAACGGAATATAGTATCATATACAAGACAAAAACATATCCGTCTTTATGCGATTTTTTTAGAAAGTTATGTAATATAAAAAATATTATAAAATTACCGAAAGCTTCATACAATTGTGTCGGATGTTTATGTGCTATTGCTAAAAAACAATCACTGCTTTTTCCGTAACAACATCCTGAAAAGAAACAACCTATTCTTCCGAAAGCATGCCCCAATGCTAAAGCCGGCGCAAAAACATCGATAAGTTTTACAATATTTATTTTTTTGTATCTGCAATAAAGAAATGCAAAAATTAATACGGCAACAAAACCTCCGTAATATACAAGTCCGCCTTTCCACACTTGCAAAATTTCCAAAGGATTCGCTTTATAATACGGTAAATCAAGCATTACATAAAATAATCTTGCACCTATAATACCAATCAAAATCACATAAAACAAAAAATCATATACTTGTTGTTTGTTTATTATATTTTTCGAATATTTAACAATGTATTGCATGCCGACAAAAAAGCCCAGTGCTACAAGAACACCGTAAGTATATATTGTAATATTACCGATGGAAAAAAGTTTAGGATACATGATTACTTCCTAAATAATTTCTTTATATTTTGTTCGAGTTTCTTTAAGTTTTCTCTTCCAAAAATAAAATATATAAAATTTTTTAATACATATTTAGGTTGTTTTAACACTACATTGATAAAACAAATAATTTTTTCTTTCGAAGATTGAACTAATACAAAATCATTATACCTGTGTTTATTTTCATATATATATTTAGGGAAAGAATCATCTATTTTTACCGGAATCAAAAACATATCCGAATTAAATTGAGCATTGCCTGTTCTTATTTCTTTTTCTATTTTATTTTTATCAATATTTGTTACTTCCCTGAAATGAGAAAAAGAAGTTATTTTTTTTACAATCATATCTACCCCACCGGTATACGTAAAATGCCATCCTGCATTTCTAACCAATATTCCATGTGTAACATGTCTAACCTTCTGTGGAGTAGTTCCTATATTTAACTCTTTTATAACCGTTTTACTATAATTTTCAACATTATCAAAACCATTTTTTAAATCTTTATAAAAAAGCATTCTTGTACCGGATAACCACTTAGATGATGCTTTTAAATTAAAGTAATAATAATACATGTCTTGTTCAAGGATTTTTAACCCGGGTTTGTCTTTGTTTTCCAATATTGAACTTGGTCTGGGTATTTCATCACAATCCGATATCAGTATAACATCATCATCTTTACAATTTATCAGACCTTTTGATATTTCATTTCTTTGATGATTTTCAATAACCCAATCACCATTAATGTTTGGATATTCATCTACAATGACATGAATTATTTTATTTAAAAATTTATTAAACTTATTTTTATTTTCGTTGAAGTATAAAGGCTTATCTTTTCCGGAAAAAGTTTTCGTTGCCTCAACCAAAACAAATTTATCTACAACAGAATCCAACTCATTTAATCTTATTTCCAACAAATCAAATTCATTAAAAAAAGTAAAACAATCGTATATCATTTTATTTTTATCATTTTCCTTATAATAAAATTTTCAAATTTATTTCTGTTTTTATTAAAATATTTTAAAAGTGATTCGTTATACATTTTTTTCTTATTGAATGTCATTTTATCATCACTTCCTAAACCGCCGTAATGATAAACTTCACTTTCCGGAAGATAACAGATCTTTTTGCCAATCAATTTTAATTGTCTGAACAAGTCTGTTTCTTCCAAATAAAAGAAATATCTTTCATCAAAACCGCCTACTTGTTTCATATATTCTTTATTTATTATAAAACAAGCTCCTCTCAACGAATTAACAGTGTAACATCTGCCTGTTTTATAAAAATTTTCTTTTATTGAAACATACAATTTTACTATAGGTTTAAATATTTCGGTATATAAAGTTGCTTCCGGATAAACCGATTTTTGAATAGTGTTATTTTTCCTTAAGAGTCTTGGTCCGATAACTGCAACATTTTTATCGAAAACGATTTTATTGTACAGTTTCGATATTGAATCTTTTTTAATTTCGGTATCGGTATTTATATAAAGAATAAAATCTGTTTCGGATACATTAAAACCTTGGTTTGCAGCTTTTGCGAAACCTAAATTCTCCTTGTTTTTTATAACTTGTGTTTGCGGATATAAATTTAAAACTTCTTCTATCGAGCCATCGGTACTATCATTATCAACTATAATCCATTGGGAATTTTTCGAAGATGTAATTTCATCATTATTATCTAATGCTTTAAGGCAATCAAATAACACGGATTTAGAATTTCTCGTAACCAAAACAATTGATAATTTTTTCCCTTTATCCACCAATTATATCCTTACTATTTTCGATGATTTCATTAAATTTGTTGCATTTCTTGTGTCAAAAACAAGTTTAGATTTTTTAACAACGTCTGCATAATCTACACAAGTATGATCGGTTAATATTACAACTACATCATATTTTGAAATATTTTTAATATTCTTTTCCGATTTTAATATTTTGTTTCCTATTTTGACTGTCGGAACATACGGATCGTAATATGAAAGTTTTGCTTGTTTCTTGTTCAATAAATACATAACATCAATTGCAGGAGATTCTCTCATATCGGAAACATCTTTTTTATATGCAACACCTAAAACAAGTACTTTTGAATTTTTAATCGATTTAGATTTTTCATTTAATGCATCTGCCAATTTCGTTATTACATATTCGGGCATTTTTGCATTTATTTCACCTGCAAGCTCTATAAATCTCGAATAAAAGTTCAATGTCTTTAATTTCCATGCCAAATAATGCGGATCCAAAGGAATACAATGACCGCCTATTCCGGGACCGGGAGTAAACTTCATAAAGCCAAAAGGTTTTGTTGCAGATGCATTTATTATTTCCCAAACACTCAAACCTAATCTGTCACACATTAACGCTACTTCATTAACAAGACCTATATTTACTGCTCTAAATGTATTTTCCAACAATTTTACCATCTCTGCTGCTTGTGTTGATGATACTTTATGAACCTTTGTAAAACTTCCGTAAACTGCTGCTGTAAGTTCGGTGGATTGTTTACATATACCTCCTACAACTTTCGTTGTATTTGCAATAGTAAACTTTTTATTTGCAGGATCTATTCTTTCCGGACTAAAGGCCAAGAAAAAATCTTTACTTGCTTTTAAACCTGTAGATTCAAGCATAGGCAAAACTAATTCTGCCGTTGTTCCCGGATATGTTGTAGATTCAAGTACTATCAACTGACCTTTTTGCAAATTATTCTTTATTTCTTTTGTTGCTGAAACAATGTATGAAACATCCGGATCTTTAGATTTCCTTAAAGGAGTAGGAACACATATAATAACAACATCCAATTTCGATATCGCTTTAAAATTTGTTGTTGCAGAAAGTTTCTTTGATTCTACTAATTCTTTTATATCTTTTGTTTCTATATCACCTATATAAGATTTTTTATTTTTTATACTCTCAACTTTTTTAGAATCTACTTCTAATCCCGTTACATTAAAGCCTTTCTTTGCAAGTTCTACAGCTAAAGGAAGACCAACATACCCCAAACCTATAACTCCTATATTTGCTTTCTTTGAATTTATTTTTTCTAATAAAGTTTTATACATTTTTTTCTCCGCAAACAGATATTCTTTTTATTTTCCATATTTCAAATTAAAAATCAACAATCATATAGCCTAATATTTTATAATATTATGTTTTTTTTATCTATATTTTAGCCTGTAATATCATTGATTTTTTTTAATTAATAGTATACAATTTTGACGATAAATAAAATTTTCATTGGTTACAAAAATGAATATCGGAATAGATATAGAAGAAATAAAAAGATTTCAAAAATTATTAAAAGATAAAAATTTCATTGAACGGGTATTTTCCAAAGATGAAATAGCGTATTGCTCGTCTAAAAAGAAAAATGCTGTTCAACATTTTGCCGTCAGGTTTGCAGGCAAAGAAGCAGTTTGGAAAGCAATAAACAAATCAAAAAAATTAGTAATAACGGATATATCATTTAAAAATTCAGTTTCAGGAAAACCTGAAGTTTATATTAAAGGTAAAAAAACATCTTACATTGATATATCTTTTTCGCATAACAAAACAACTGTTGTAGCTGTTGCCGTATCAACAAAATAGTTCGTAGTTTGTGGTTGATAGTTTTTAGTTTAGTATAAGGACTTACGAAATAAAACTTTCTAAAAAGCAACAAAAATTCACATAGTGAATTTTACAACAAACCATAAACTATAAGCTATAAACTATAAACTAAAAATCGCAGAGCGATTTTATCATGCAAATAAAAAATATATTTAAAAGAAATCAAAACAGTTTTAAAAATAATTTCGGGCACATACTTGTTATTGCCGGTTCTTACAATATGCCCGGAGCCGGAGTTTTGTGTGCAAATTCGGCAATAACTTCCGGTGCAGGTCTTGTAACAATTGCGTTTCCGAAATCCGCATATCCGGTTATAGCAAAAAACATTAAACCGGAAATAATGCTTTTACCTCTTGAAGAAAAAAACGGAACATTTTCAAAATCGGCACAAAACAAGATATTAAAATTTATAGAAAAAAGGAAAATTACTTCCGTAGCAATCGGTTGCGGAACGGGTAAAAGCAGTTCCGTAAAAAATTTAATATTATCGATAATAAAAAAGTTTGATATTTATGTAACAATCGATGCCGACGGTCTGAATTCGTTGGAAGGCAAACAAAAAAATTCAATAATAAAAGAATTTAAAAATTCAAAATCTAAAATAACAGTTACTCCCCACCCTAAAGAATTTGAAAGAATATCCGGAATAAAATATAAAGAAGATACAAATTACAGGAAACAAATAACTAAAACTTTTGCTAAAAATAATGATATAATTTGTTTATTGAAAGGACATAAAACAGTTGTCAGTGACGGCAACAAAGTATATGTAAACACTACCGGAAATGCCGGTATGGCTACGGCCGGAAGCGGTGATGTTTTAACCGGTATAATTTCCGCTTTTGAATGTATTGAAAACAAAGATTTATTGTTAAAAGTTTCAACTGCGGTTTATGTTCACGGACTTGCCGGAGATTTTGCAGCCAAAGAAAAATCTCAAGTTTCAATGACGGCAAGTGATATAATCGGAAACATATTTAAAGCAATAAAAAAAATTACAAAGTAATTTTTCGGAGAAAGATATGAACTTATTTAAAACTTTACAAAATATAAGAAGAACCATACATCAAAATCCGGAACTCAGTAATAAAGAATTTAAGACTGCCGATTTAGTAGAAAAGACTTTAAAAGAACAAGGCATAAAAACATACAGATTATGTAAAACAGGTGTTATCGGAATTTTGGAAGGAACAAAAAAAACCAATAAAAAAACTAAAGTTATTGCTTTAAGAGCGGACCTGGACGCGCTTCCCATAAAAGAAAAAAACAATCATTCATATAAATCAAAAAATCCGGGTGTAATGCATGCTTGCGGTCATGACGGCAACACAACAATGTTGCTCGGTGCGGCAATGATTTTAGCTAAACAAAAAGAAGAGTTCGCGGGTAAAATTCAGTTCACGTTCCAACTTGATGAAGAAACTGCAGGCGGATCCAAAGGAATGATAAAAGAAGGAGTATTATCTGAAAACAAAGTTGATTGCATTATAGGTGCACATGTAAGTCCTTGGACAAAATCAGGTAAAGTCGCTTTAAAATACGGTGCAATGATGGCGGGAGTAGATAAATTTGTTATAGAAATAAAAGGTCTTTTAGGACATGGTGCGTATCCTCATTTATCCAAAGATCCCATTGTTGCAACAAGTGAATTTATAATGTCTTTACAAACTATTCCTTCAAGAATAGTAAATCCCGTTGAACCGGTAGTTGTTACCGTAGGAAAAGTTGAAGGCGGACAACAATATAACATAATCGCGGATAAAGTAACCGTTGTGGGAACGGTTAGAACATTCAGTGAAAAAACAAGAGAACTTATAAAAAAAGAAATGATAAAAAGACTGCAAGGTATTTGTAAAAGTTATTCAATGACATACACTTTTGATTATCAAGTTTTGAACAACCCTTTAATAAACACGGATTCCGTTGTGGATTTATGTTATGAATCCGCAAAACAAGTTTATGGTCCTAAAAATATAGAATTCTTAAAAAACCCGTCTATGGCCGGCGAAGATTTTGCCGAGTATTTACATGTAGTTAAAGGTGCTTTTATTTATGTGGGAACTTCTTCAAACGAGAAAACTTCTTATCCTTGGCATCATGAAAAGTTTGATTTAGATGAAACTGCTCTTCCTAAAGGTGCAGAAATTTTAGCTAACACCGCAAAACTTTTCCTTAATAAGTAAAATAAGTATCCGGGCAAAAAGCATTTTTTATATGTTCGATTTCTGTTTGGCAAATTGATATAACATCAAATCTTATATCTGCTTTTATTTTGTTTTGTTTAATATAACATAATGCTGTTTTTATTACTTTGTTCTGCTTGGATTTTGTTACAAATTCGGCAGGTGTTCCGAATTCTTTGGTTTTCCTGTACTTTACTTCAACAAAAACTATCGTTTTTTTATCTTTGGCAATAATATCTATTTCCCCTATCGGCAAAAGTTTAAAATTTTGTTCTATAATTTTATAGTTTAATTTTTTAAGAAAATTAACTGCTTCATCTTCGTATTTTTTACCGATATTCGTAGTCAACTCTTTCATCGCAAATCCTTAATTTGTTTTAAATATTCTTCAAAATATTATAGCAATCTTTTTAACAAAAATATTAAAAAAAATATAAAAATAAGCTAGAATTATTATATCAGGCGAAGGCTTACAAATTAAAATGTTAAACAAGATAAAAAAACTCATTACAACAAAAACAGACAATTCTTATCTGCAATTTATAAAATACTTTTTTGCAAGCGGAATCGCTTTGTTTGCCGATATGTCAATTCTCTTTATTCTTACAGAATATGCTCATTTATATTATTTAATTTCCGCAACTATATCCTTTTTAACAGGAATAGCAATAACTTATATATGCAGTAAATTATATATTTTTACTAAAACAAGCATAAAAAATAGAACTGCAGAATTTGTGGTTTTTCTTATAATAGGTATCATCGGCCTTATTTTAAATAATATTTTCTTATACATTTTTACGGAATATTTAGGATTATATTATATGTTATCGAAATGTTTAGTTATTGCAATTACATACTTATGGAACTATTTTGCAAGAAAAAAATTTATTTTCAGTTAATAATAGAAAGAGGATAAAATGTCTAAAACAGCAATAATTATAGGTGCAGGTCCGGCAGGTCTTACTGCGGCTTACGAACTTCTTACCAAAACAGATATAAAGCCAATAATATTTGAAGCTACCGAAGATATAGGTGGAATATCAAAAACGTTTAATTATAAACAGAACAGAATGGATATGGGCGGACACAGATTTTTTTCAAAATCAGACACCGTTATGAAATGGTGGACTGATTTAATGCCAATACAAACAGTACCATCAAAAGATGATATTTTACTAAACAGAGAAATAGATATATCAAAATCCGATAAAGAAAAAGATCCAAACAAAATAGATGATGTAATGCTTGTGAGAAACAGACTTTCAAGAATATATTTTTTAAAAACTTTTTTTGATTATCCTGTATCATTATCTTTTTCGACAATGAAAAATTTAGGATTTATAAGAATAATTAAAATAGGTGTTAGTTATTCGTATAGTTTGTTATTCAAAAGAGAAGAAAAAAATCTTGAAGATTTTATGATTAACAGATTCGGTAAAGAATTGTATTTAACATTTTTTAAAGATTATACATATAAAGTTTGGGGTGTTGAACCAAAAAATATTCCTGCAGATTGGGGAACGCAGAGAATAAAAGGATTATCTATAGTAAAATTATTACAACAGGCTATAAAAAAAGTTTTCGGTAAAAGCAACGGAGATTTAAAACAAAAAAATACGGAAACGAGTTTAATAGAAAAGTTTTATTATCCAAAATATGGTCCCGGACAATTTTGGCAATTAGCAGCAAAAAAAATAAAAGAACTTGGCGGCGAGGTAGAGTTAAACAAAAAAATAGTTAAATTTGAAACAGAAAATAATATTATAAAATCTGTTACGGATAATACCGGTACTAAATATGAAGCTAATTATTTTTTTTCAAGTATGCCGGTTAAAGATTTAATAAACGGTTTTGATAAAAAAGAGGATGAAGTTTCAAAAATAGCTAACGGTTTGGGATATAGAAGTTTTATTACTGTCGGACTTCTTGTAAAGGATATGTTAATAAAAAATAATACAAAATTAAAAACATATAAGAACAGAGTTCCTGACGATTGGATATATATTCAAGAAAGAGAAGTGAAACTCGGAAGATTGCAGATATTTAATAATTGGAGTCCGTATTTGGTTAAAGATTATGAAAATACTGTTTGGATAGGTTTGGAATATTTCTGTGATGAAAATGATGATATGTGGAATATGAAAGATGAAGATTTTATAAATTTTGCAAAAAAAGAACTTGCTAAAATAAAAATAATAAATGAAGAAAATGTTTTAGACGGTTGTATCGTTAGAGTTCCGAAAGCCTATCCGGGATATTTCGGAGCATATAAAGACTTCGATGTAGTTAAACAGTTTACAAATAAATTTGAAAATTTGTTTTTAATCGGCAGAAATGGAATGCATAAATATAACAACATGGATCACTCAATGCTTACTGCAATAACAGCCGTTTCAAACATATCAAACGGTATTAAAACAAAAGATAATATTTGGAATGTAAATACCGAACAAGAGTACCACGAACAAAAATAATATAATTTTTCTGCATTGTAAATTATAAATTGCCGTTAAAGTAGTTCCAATTGTTTTGAATTTAACGGAGCAAATGACATTCTGTGTATAGAACAAGGACCGTATTTTTCTATTGCTTCAAGATGAGCTTTTGTTCCGTAACCTTTATGTTTTTCAAAATTATATTGCGGATATTGTTTTGCATATTCATACATCATATTATCTCTTGTAACTTTTGCAAGTATCGATGCACATGCAATGCATGCACTCTTAGCATCACCGGAAACTATCGCCTGTTGTTTATTTTGTAAATTAGGTATTGTATGATTACCGTCAACCAAAACTAAATCCGGTTTTACCGATAACTGCTCCAATGCTTTTCTCATTGCAAGAAATGTTGCCTGCAAAATATTTATTTCATCTATTGTTTTGGCATCAACTATTCCTATACCGTAAGAAAAAGCTTTCTGTTTTATTTCTTCAAAGAGAACTTTTCTCTTCTTTTCGGTTAGTTTTTTTGAATCGTTTACGCCATCTATGAATATATCTTTAGGAAGGATAACTGCGGCTGCTACCACCGGACCTGCTAAAGGACCTCGACCTGCCTCATCAACACCTGAGACAAATTGAAGTCCTTTATTATAAAAATCTTTATCAAATTCAAAAAGAGAAATTTTAATTTCCTTTTATTATTACTTTGCTGCAGCTTCTGCTTGTTGTTTGTTTTGTACTTCGGAAATTCTTGCTGCTTTACCTGCTAAATCTCTTAAGTAGTAAAGTTTAGCTCTTCTTACTTTACCTTGTCTTACTACTTGTATTTTATCGATTCTCGGTGAATGAATAGGGAATATTCTTTCTACTCCAACGCCGAAAGAGATTTTTCTTACCGTAAAAGTTTCGGTTAAACCTGTACCTTTTTTCTGTATAACTACACCTTCAAAAGCCTGAATTCTTTCGTTTCCGCCTTCAACAACTTTGAAGAAAACCCTTACTGTATCTCCGGCTTTGAATTGAACTTTAACATCTTTTTTTTGTGCTGCTTCGATTTGGTCTATAAGTGACATTTTACTACTCCTTTAACTTAATTACTTTTTTAACTTTAACAGGTCAGGTCTTCTGTTTTTTGTTCTCTCATAAGACTGCTGTTTTCGCCATTTTTCTATTTCTAAATGATTACCGGATAACAACACTTCCGGTACTTTAAAATTTTTAAATTTTGCAGGGCGGGTATATTGAGGATAATCAAGCATCCCGTCATAAAAAGAATCTTGTTCTACGGAAGATTTATCCTGAACAACTCCCGGTAACATTCTTGCAACGGAATCTATTAAAACCATTGCCGGAATTTCACCGCCGGTCAAGACATAATCCCCTATAGAGATTTCTTCATCCACCCAATTTAAAACCCTTTCATCAACTCCTTCGTAATGACCGCAAAGTAAAACTAAATGTTCATATTTCGAAAGAGTTTTAACCTTTTTAGTGTTTAATAAGTTGCCTTGCGGACTCATATAAATCACATAAGGTTTTTTATAAGGATTTTTGTATAAACAATTTTTCTTTCTTACACCAACACTTTTCAACGATAAATATATCGGTTCAACCTGCATTAACATACCCGGTCCGCCGCCGAACGGTCTATCATCTACTTTTTTGTGTTTATCTTTTGTAAAAGATCTGATATCTATATAGTTTACATCTAAAATTTTGCTCTGTATTGCCCTATTCATTAAACTGCAAGTCATAGGACCTTTAAACATATCTGGGAATATAGTCAGTATATCAATCTTCATAAACAGTAATTCCGGAAAATTCTTCTACAACTACCGCATCTTCCAATTTTACTTTTGTTCCGTAAATATCAACATATCCGTCCGGTAAAGATACAAAAATTCTTTTTGCAGATATATCTACTTTTGTAACTATACTTTTTAAAGCCGGAATTAAAAGCTCTTCCGTATCGGACTTTATTGTCCAAACATCGTTGTTGCCCGTTGATATAACATCTGCCAACAATCCCAACAAATTTCCATCTTGATCAAAAACTTCAAAACCCAAAATATCCGCTACTTTCCAACTTGTTTTAGCGGTTTTTTTACGAATACTGCCCATTTACTACTCTACTATCTCCAATGTTGTTCTCTTATCAAGTTTTGCGGAAGCAGAATTCAAAATTATTCTGATAGCCTTTATTATTCTTCCTTCTTTACCGATAATTTTACCTCTGTCGCCTGCTGCAACTTTGAGTTCCAAAATTGTTGATTTTTCACCTATAACTTCATTTACTTCTACTTGATCAGGATTATCTACTAATGATTTTGCTATAAAAAGGATTAATTCTTTCATCGTTATATCTCCATTAATTTTCTTTTAGTTTTAAACAACAATTAAATACAAATACTATTTACTTTCTTCTGCAGGTGCTGATGCTTTTTTCAATAAATCTGCAACAGTATCAGAAGGTTTTGCACCGGTTTTCAACCAATACTCAACTCTGTCTTGTTTTACATTTAATTTGTTTTCCTGCAATACCGGATCGTATTGTCCTAAAATTTCAATAGGTTTGCCGTTTCTTTTTGCTCTTTGATCAATAGCAACTACTCTATAGTATGCTCTTTTCGGTCTTCCTATTCTCTGTAGACGAATTCTCACACTCATTTACATTTCTCCTTAAATAAAATACTTAACCTGCTTATTAAAAAGCAAGTTAGTATAATATTTTATATGTTTTTGGCTAATTTGTCAACAACCGGAAAGGCAAGTTACAATTTATAAATTATAATTTACAATGTATAATTATTGTTGTTCAACCTATAAACCTGTCACCCAATAACCTTATAAACTTACTTCATATATTTTTTAAATTCTTTTAAGAATTGTATTATATAATCAATGAAATTTGAATATATTTTGCTTTTTACCAATTTAAAGCTGAAACTGTCCGTTCTGTTAAATTCCACCAATGAATTGTATTCCGTTATAAATCGCATCGAATCTATTTTATCAAAATTGGTATCCTTCCTGAAATATATGTAACAAAATCTCTTATCTTCCGAAATTCTTTCAACAAAAATCTTTGATGCATTTATTTTAATTTGTGCTATTTTGAACAAATTTTCCACATTTTCCGGTATTTTTCCGAACCTGTCCAAAAGCTCGTTCCTTATTTCATCAATTTCTTCCTGAACATATATGTTCGATATCTTTCTGTAAAACAATATTCTTATATCTTCATCTTCAATATAATCCTGAGGAATAAAAGCATCTATATATAAATCAACTTCAACATTATGTTTTCTGTCTTCTTTTTGAGGAACACCTCTGACTTTATGACCTTCTTCTTCAAGTAACCTTGCAAACATCTCGTAACCGATATCTCTGACAAAACCGTGCTGTTTTGCGCTTAATATACCGCCCGCACCTCTTATTTCCAAATCCTTTAATGCAATCTTGTATCCCGAACCCAACTCACTGAAATTTTTCATTGCTTCAAGTCTTTTAATTGCATCATCATTCATATCTTTTTCTTTATAGAAAAGGTAACAGTATGCTTTTTGTTTCTCCCTGCCAATTCTTCCTCTTAACTGATGAAGCTGCGAAAGTCCGAAATTTTGTGCATCTTCTATTATCATGGTATTTACCGTAGGGATATCTATACCGGACTCTATTATAGTTGTTGCTATCAAAACATCCAGTTCCCTGTGCAAAAATCGCCACATAACTTTTTCTATCTCGGACGGTTTCATTTGCCCGTGTATAACATCCAATCTAATATCAGGCAACAACTTTTTTATTTCGGCAGCTTTATTTAATATTGTTTCAACTCTGTTATAAACATAAAATACCTGTCCGTTTCTTGAAAGTTCAGCCTCGATAATATTTTTTATAAGTTTGGAATCGTAAAATGCAATATTTGTTTCTATAGGTTGTCTTCCGTAAGGTTGTGTTTCTATTAAAGATAAATCTCTTAACCCGTACAATGCTCCCGAAAGTGTTCTCGGAATAGGAGTAGCCGATAACATCAATATATCTATATTTTGTTTCATCTGTTTAATTTTTTCTTTCTGTTTAACACCGAACCTGTGCTCTTCATCTATAATCAAAAGTCCCAAATTTTTGAACTCAACATCTTTTTGCAACAGTCTGTGTGTACCTACAATAATATCAATATTTCCTGCTTTAAGTTCCTGCAAAATTTTTTTTTGTTGAGCGGGTTTTTGAAATCTGCTTATAACTTCAACTTTTGCGGGAAATGCCGCTAATCTGTTAACAAAAGTGTTGTAATGTTGTTCTGCTAAAACCGTCGTAGGAACAAGAAGTGCAACCTGCTTTGATTGGCACACAACTTTAAATGCCGCCCTTAAAGCAACTTCGGTTTTACCGAACCCAACATCACCGCAAATTAACCTTTCCATAGGATACGGTTTAGAAAAATCGTTGTTTATATCTTCTATTGCTTTTAGTTGGTCTGTTGTTTCCTCGTATGCAAAAGAGTCTGCCAAATCTTTTTCCAATAAACTCATTTGCGGGTACGGTTGTCTTTGAGTCTGTGCTCTTTGAGCATAAAGTTTTAATAACTCTTTTGCAAAAGCGGAAGCTTCTTCTCTGGCTCTGTGTTTTACCCGTTCCCAAGCAAAAGTGTCCATAGAATACAATTTCGGTTTTACACCTTCAACACCGATATATTTTTGTACCACCCTGAAATCGTCAGGCGGAACATAAAGTTTGTCCCCTTTTCTGTACTCTATGCACAAATATTCCGCGGTTTTATCGGACTGACTTATCTTCTTTAATCCTTTATATTTTCCTATACCGTACTTTTCATGAACGACATAATCGCCTGCGGATATTTCCCATATTCCTTCAAGTCTTTTACCGCTTTTCATCTTAGGGAAACTTATTTGTTTTCTTTTATAAAGAATTTCTTTTGTTGAAATTATCGCGACTTCATCTTTCAAATAAAAGCCGTGCCATAACGGCATAATTGTCATGGCCGGTATATCGTCGAACTCCCATCCGTTTTCATAAAACAAGTCCACCATCTTTTGTTTTTCCGGTTCGTTGGAACAATATATTTTTATCGGTATAGCATTATATTTTAAATCTTGTATTAACCCGATAAAATATTTTATGTCACCTTGAAATCCCTGAAAACTTTGGTAATTATAATGGATAGATTTTTTGTTTAAAGGATCGTTTATTATCAAATTAAATTTATCGAAACGGCTGTCTTTTTCTATTTCATCATCACAATATACAACAAAGTTATTATTTAATTGGTCTAACAATGTCGTTTTTGTATCTACAATTTTGTACGGAAGGATAGTTATTTCATTCAAATATTCCTGCGATCTTTGCGAAATATAATCAAAAGTTTTTATTGTTTCCACCGTTTCGAAATCAAAAGTTATTCTTATAGGATTTTCGTTATCGCAAGGCCAAATATCAAGTATATCTCCCCTTACCGAAAATTGACCTTTATCTTCAACAAAATTTTCCCTTGAATATCCTATTTTTGATAATGTCGTTATTATACCACTGTATTTGTATCCGTTATTTACTTTTAAAGTGATGGTATTGTCTTGTAAAGCATTAAAAGTTAGTACTTCTTTATCTACAGATTCTTTGTCGGCAACAACAATAGTTTGCTGTAATGCCGATATTTTAGATAATGTTATTATTCTTTTGGCTTCGTCATCGGACGGATATTCCAATACCGTTATATCTTTATTATCAAGAAAAGTTTTGATATCTTGGCTTACGGAATCTATTTCGTTATCGTTGAGTATAACAAGCATAGATTTTTCGTTACTTGTTAATATATATTGGGATAAAAAGTGTGCCACCGAACACTCGTTTACCCCTGATATATAAAGCTTTTTTGTATCAAAATTTTTCTTTTCTGTCATCTTATTTTATTGCTTTACCGTCTTCAAAAGCATTACCCACAACTTCACTTACTTTCAAATATTTGTGTCCTACACCGTCATAACTTATAGGTTCTAATTTCAACGGATCTATTTTGCCTTTTTCGTCCAATATTTTTTCATCCGCGCTTACGTTAACGATATCTGCAATAATGTTTCCGTTATCATCAAACTTTATTAATTTACACTCCAAAGTCATCGGTAATTCTTTTATTACAGGCGCATCTACAAAAGAACTTTTTTCAACGGTAAATCCCGCTTTTTCTATTTTGTTCGGAACTTCGTTCCCCGAAACTATACCCAAATAATCACACTCTTTAACATGTTTTGCATCCGCAAAACTTATAGTAAATGCTTTTTTTACTTTTATATTTTGTGTTGTTTTATGACTTTCATCCAAACAAATCATAACTTTTTTGTAATCATATACACTGCCCCAAGCGGCATTCATTGCATTTGCATTACCTTTTTCATCGTAGGCAGCAACGATTAATACCGGCATAGGATAAAACCAAGTTTGTTGTCCGAAATTTTTTCTCATAAAATGCTCCTTAAAACAATATTGTATTTTAATATTATACTATTTTGAACTTTGTTGTTAAAATAAAAAATCCGCATATAAATTATATACGGATTTTATATTCAGTTTATTGTTTTTAACTATATTCTTTTCCAGGGTTTACCGCAAGGTTTGTCTTCCGTGCAAGCACCTTTTACACAGTTAGGACCTGCATCATTAAAAAGTATCGGTGCAACTTCTTTTGCAAGTTTCAACATTCTGCAAGCCATATCTCTTATTTCCCATTGTGCTCTGTTACAACATCTTAATTCAAAGAAATGTCTTAATTCTCTTGCGTTCATTGTAATAACTATTTTTGTTGAAGAAGCATTAGGCAAAACATATCTTGAATCTTCAGCAGGAATACCTGCTTCGATAAACTCGTTATAATATTGTTGCGACAATTTTAAAAACTCGTTATATTTTGCCAACAATTTTTCATCTTTAGCTATTGTAGGCGGAATAACGAAATCTACACCTTTCTTGTTAAACTTTACATATCTTTGACTTTGAACCGAAAAAGATGCAATTCTGTGTCTTGTAAGTTGTGCAAGTAAAGCTCTTGATACACCTTCTATTCCGAAACTGAATGATGCATGTTCCAAAACGGATAAATGTCCGGACTTTATTATTCTTTTTAAAATATCTTCAATTTTTTCTTGTGTCATTTTTTCTTTTAATTCTTCTATACCTACAGCGCTGTAACATAATCTTCCCGCTATGGCACAAGTTTTTTCCGGCTCGTTTGTATATTTTAGTAATTCTACTATCATTTTTTACTCCAAAATGTTTTATTTATTATGAAGTATTATAACAAATTTTAAGTTATCTATAAAAGTTGTTGAATATTTGTGAACAAATCAAAATTTTTGTTATCGTTTAACAAATCGTCTATAGTTATAGAACCGAAAAATTTGTTTATGATATCATAAAACTTGTTCCACATAAATACGGTTTTGCATTGTGCTTTTCTTTTGCAATGTTCACCCTTTTTTAAGCATGTAACAGGTGCAAGGTCTCCTTCGGTAAGTTTTAGAATATCTATAACTTTATATTTTTTTATATTTTTACCTAATTTGTAACCGCCGCCTTTACCGTGAACACCTTCAACAATTTTATGTTTTGTAAGTATAGGCAAAATTTTTTCCAAATACTTTAATGATATTTCCTGCCTTTTGGCAACATCTTTCATAGGTATAAAATTCCCGTTGGAATTTTGTGCCAAATCTATTATTACTCTAATGGCATATCTGCCTCTTGTCGATATTAACATATTAACTCCTTAAACTTTAATAAGCATTTTTAAAATTTTCGTTTACAAGCATGATTAAAGCCGTCTATGAGTGCAGAAACTTTTAAAGTAAAAAGCTATAAATCAAAAAAGCTTTTTAGTGCGAACATGTTTAAAGATTTTTCCGTTACACTAGGTCGCTAGGAAAAATCAAGTTGGAGCACGACTTTAAAAATTTCAAGCGAATGGCTTTTTTGCTTGTAAATGAGAAATTTTAAAAGAACTATTTTGATAATTTTTGTTTATAGTCTTCAATTGCTTTATGTAATGCATCAGCGCCTAAGTTGGAACAGTGCATTTTGTTTGGCGGTAATCCACCCAACTCTTTTGCAACCGCTTCGTTTGTTAAAGCAAGTGCTTCTTCAATCGTTTTACCCATAGCCATTTCGGATACCATTGAAGATACCGCTATTGCCGCGCCGCAACCGAAAGTTTTAAACTTAACATCTTTTATTATGTTGTTTTCAACCTTAATATAAAATTTCATCATATCACCGCATACAGGGTTACCGACTTCTCCTACACCCGATGCATCTTTTATTTCTCCTACATTTCTCGGATTTGCAAAATGATCCATTACTTTTTCACTATAAAAAGCCATACCTTTTCTCCTATATTATTTTAAACAACTTTATTTTTTTTATTCAAACTCTATTTTTATTCTTCATGATGATGGTGGTGCTCGTAGTCTGTTCCCGGACCGGCTTTCATTCTTTCACCGGTAGATTTAAAATGGTCGTATAACGGCGACATCATTCTTAACCTTTTAACTATTGTCGGAAACTCGTTTATAACATAATCTATTTCTTCTTCCGTATTATATTTTGACAAAGTAAACACTATGGAACCCTGCCCCACCGCAACATCAACATTTATTGCCGTCAACACATGCGATATTTTTAAAGATTTGTTTGCACAAGCCGAACCGCTTGAAGCCATTATACCTTTAGCATCCAACAAAAGAAAAAGTGATTCCCCTTCCACAAATTCTATAGAAAAATTTACATTTGTCGGTAACCTGTTTTGTGTAGGTCCGTTAAGATAAATATAATCTATGTTTTTTTGTAATCCGTTAATCAATTTATCTCTTAACTTTATAATTTTTTCATAATTTTGTTGCATTTGGCTTAATGCTCTGCTGCAAGCAACACCGAAACCTACAATTGCAGGAACGTTTTCCGTTCCCGCTCTTTTGTTAAATTCCTGTACACCGCCGTCTATTTGCGGTTTTAAATATATCCCTTTTTTAACATAAAGTGCCGCAGCACCTTTCGGCCCGTAAATTACCGAACTTGAAATTGTAAGCATATCAATATTGGATTTAACAACATCTATAGGTATAACTCCCGCTGCGACAACCGCATCAACATGTAACACAACATTTTTTTCTTTAACTGTTTTTGATATTTCATCAATATTTTGAACAGTTCCTATTTCCGTATTTGCATATTGTATCGATACCAAAATCGTATCCTGTCTTATAGATTTTTTCAGTTCATCCAATACAACAAATCCTTTGTTATCTACAGGAACATAGGTAACTTCAAAGCCGTCTTTTTCCAAAGATTTTACCGCATTTAAAACTGAAAAATGTTCTATTGCGGAAACTATAATATGTTTACCTTTTTTACTGTTCCCGTATGCATACCCTTTGATTGCCAAATTGTTGGATTCCGAACCGCATGAAGTAAAAATTATTTCTTCCGGCTTGGAATTTATTAATTTTGAAACTGAAATTCTTGCTTCTTCTATTGCATCTTTAGAAATTTGTCCTAAAGAATAAATACTTTGCGGGTTTCCGTAATATTGTTTAAAATACGGAACCATAGCATCAAAAACGATATCGTCCATTCTTGTATTTGATTGATTATCTAAATATATCTGTTTCATAATTTTTTTCCTTTTTCTGAATTTCTAATTACTAATTGCTAATTTTCGTTATTTGTTGTTCCACACCGGTGACATTTTTCTTACTCTTTCAACAAGTTTCGGTAACACATCCAACACATAATCTATATCTTCTTCGGTGTTGTATCTGCCTAGCGAAAATCTTAATGTTCCCTGTGCCGCAAGCGGACTTGCGCCTATTGCAGACAACACATGTGACGGTTCTGCAGAACCTGTTGCACATGCGGAACCTGCAGATGCCGCAATTCCCGCCATATCAAGCATTAAAAGTAAAGATTCCCCTTCTATATAATTAAAACTTACACTTAAAACACTCGGAACGGCATATTTTATATCCGTATTTATCACAACTTCAGGAATTTTTTCTACAATACCGTTCATTAATTTATTTCTTAACTTATATATTTTTTTACTTTCTTGTTCCATTTCTTCGTTTGCAAGTTCCAATGCTTTTGTCATACCTACAATCTCTGCAACATTTTCCGTTCCCGGTTTCATACCGAATTCGTGGTGACCGCCGTGAAACAACGGTTCAATTTTTGTACCTTTTCTTATATACAAAGCACCGATACCTTTAGGTCCGTAAAATTTGTGTCCCGATACAGACAACAAATCCACACCTAACTTTTGAACATCAAGTTTTAGTTTACCTGCAGTTTGAACCGCATCAGTATGCAACAATATTTTGTTTTTTCTTGTTTTGTTTATTTCTTTTAAAATTTTAGATATTTCTTCTATCGGTTCTATTACACCGATTTCATTATTTGCGTGCATTATACTTACAATAACTGTATCATCGGTAATTTTACTTTTTAGTTCTTCAATATTTACTCTGCCTGTTTTATCAACGGATATAAAGTCTGCTTTATAACCTTTTTTTGCTAAATTTTGGCAGGTAAAAAGTATAGCATGATGTTCTATTTTGCTTGTAATAACATGGTTACCTTCGTTTGCAAGCAAACTGCCGACAATTGCAATGTTGTCAGATTCCGTTCCGCAAGAAGTAAAAATTATTTCCTCGGGAGATTCGGCGTTTATAAGTTTTGCAAAAGTTTCTCTTGCTTTGGTTAATGCTGCTTTTGATTGTTGTCCGTAAGTATGAACAGACGATGCATTACCGTAAACATCCGTAAAGTAAGGTAACATCTCTTTTAATACTTCTTCCCTTACCTTTGTTGTAGCACTGCTATCCAAATAGACATTTCTTTTTTCCATAATAATTCCTCATATCTACCTTAATATTTGGCCTGCAACTTTGCAATTGCCTCCCTTATGTACTTACCCGCTTCGCTACACTTCTTGTACATCGCGGTCGGCAAATGCTTCGTTTCGTCTCAAATCTTAAGGTCTCTGAAATCGCTTCGCGATTTATTGTATTTTTATAATATAAATTCCAACTTACAACCTTTTAAAAATAACTCTTTATCTTTTGCCAGCCGCCTAAAACATTTGTTGCATCATATCCTCTTTCTTCAAGAAGGATAACCATTTCTTCGCTGAAATATCCGCTGTTACAAAAAACATAAACTGCTTTTCCTTTCGGTATACTATCAATTCCCGCCCAAAATTTTGAAACAGGAATATTTATACTGCCTTCAAAATGACTATCGGAATACTCCGTTTCTTCTCTCATATCAATTATCGTTATTTTTGTTTTATCAAGTTTAACAAAATCTTGTGCCGAAATTTCTTTAACCATTTTAACCTACTATCGTTCCGCCGCCTAACACACTATCCCCGTCATATAAAACCGCTGCTTGTCCGGGAGTTATTGCTTTTTGCGGCTCATCAAAAATAATTTTTACTTTGTTATCATCCAAAACTTCTATATCTGCTTTATGTTCTTTTTGTTTATATCTTATTTTTACCGAACAACTAAAATTTTTTGCAGGAGGTTTGCCTAATATCCAATTAAAGTCTGTTACAACAAACTCTTTTTTATATAAATCTTCCTGATCACCCAACATTACCGTATTATCTTTTGCGGAAATATTGCAAACATAAACATGTTTTTGAAAACAACCTAACCCTCTTCTTTGCCCTATAGTATAATAAACTATTCCTTTATGTTGTCCTATAACTTTACCGCTTTTATCTGTAAAGTTTCCTTCTTTTATTTTGTTTTCAGAAAACTTTTCTATTGCTTTAACATAATTGCCGTCCGGAACAAAACATATATCCTGGCTGTCCGGTTTATCGGCATTAATGAAACCGTTTTCTTTTGCAATGTCTCTGATTTGTGTTTTATGTAAACTGCCTAAAGGAAACAAAGTATGTGCAAGTTGCTCTTGTGTTAAATTGTATAAAACATAACTTTGATCTTTGGTGTCATCCACTGCTTTTTTTAAGTAATATTTACCGTTATTTTTTTCAATTCTTGCATAGTGTCCCGTAACTATATAATTACATTCTAAATTTTGTGCCATATTATAAAGTTTTTCAAACTTCATATACTTATTGCAATCTATACAAGGATTCGGTGTTCTTCCCGCTTCGTAACTTTTAACAAACTTATCTATAACTTTATCCTTAAAATCCGCAGAAAAATTTAAAACATAATATTTCATATTCAGTTTATAAGCAACAGACCTTGCATCATTTACATCGTTCAAAGAACAGCATGTTCTGCTTTTTATACCTATATCTTCATTATTATAAAGTTTCATTGTACAACCGATACAATCATAACCTTGTTGTTTCAACAAAAAAGCAGCAACACTTGAATCTACTCCGCCGCTCATAGCAATTAAAGCTCTTTTTTCCATTTTAAATTACCTGCTTAATTTGCTTAATGGCTTTAATTAATACTTTTTGCGGACAAGCAAGGTTTAATCTCATATATCCTTCACCGCCAACACCGAAAGTTGAACCTTTATGTAACCAAACACCTGCTTTTTTCAAAAACAATCTTTCTATACTTTCACAACTTAAATTCAGTTGTTTACAATTAAGCCAAGCCAAATATGTCCCTTCCATATTCTGAATAGAAACTTTTGTTCCGGCAAAACTTTTTATCAAAATATCTCTGTTTTGCTGCAAATATTTTAATAATGTATCAAACCACTTTTCGCCGTCTTTATAAACTGCTTTTACAGCCTGTATTGCCGGTTTTGTTAACACATGAAAACCTGTCGCATTAACAGCTTTAACAACTTTTTCTCTTATATTTTTGTTTTGTATTACAAGATGTGCCGCCTGCAACCCTGCAAGATTAAAAGTTTTTGTAGGTGCTATTGCCGTTATTGTATTTCCCGCAATCTTTTTAGAAAGAGTGCATATCGGATAATGTTTATAATTCTCGTAAACGAAATCGGAATGGATTTCGTCCGAAACTATAATAACATTATGTTTAATACATATCTTTGCAACAGATAAAAGTTCTTGTTTTGTCCAAACTCTGCTTACGGGATTATGCGGTGAGCACAATATATACATTTTCACTTTATTTTGTTTTATTTTATTTTCAAAATCTTTAAAATCAAATTCGTATCTTTTACCGTTAAAAACTAGCGGACTAACAACAAGTTTTCTGTTATTATCTTTAACAATATCCATAAACGGATAATATACCGGCTGTGAAATTAAAACAGAATCTTTTTCTTTTGTTAATGCCCTGATTGCAGCAGATATACCGAACATTACACTCGGAACACATAAAACTTCTTCTTTTTTTATTTTCCAATCCATTCTTCTTGCATACCAATTTTGCAATAATGACATATATTCATTATCAATATATGGGTATCCGTAAATGTTGTGACTTGCAACTTTTTTTAATGCATGTTCAACAGCAACCGGACTTTTAAAATCCATATCTGCTACCCACATAGGAATGACATTTTTATTCTTATTCGGTATGAAATCATATTTTACCGAACCGGTATTTTGTCTGTTATTAACTGCATCAAAAAAAGATTTTTTTATTTTATTCATTTTATTCTACTCTTAAAATCTGCTATTAACCAACCATCAAGGTAGGTAGGTAAATATATTATAAAAAAAGATTATTGTTGTCAATATAAATTTTGTATAATAACTTAAAACATTATTATAAAAGAGAGGTAAAAAATGAAAAAATTTGTTTTAAGTTTGGTTTTATGTTTGTGTGTTACACCTTTTATTTTTGCAGATACTGTTTCAACCGACAGCAGCGGTTTTCAAAAAATATCTTCAAGAATTCCTGATGCTGTTTATGATATGAGATACTATTCCGACTACAATTTTACGGGACACAGAATAGAAGGATATCATGCTCCTGTTGCTTATATGACAAAAGAAGCTCTTGATGCTTTGGTGGTTGCAGCAGATGATTTAAGAAAACAAGGTTACAGAATTCTTGTTTGGGATACATACAGACCTCAAAAAGCAGTTACCGATTTTGTTAACTGGATAAACGATCCTAACGATCCGGGAAATAAATCTTTTTATCCCGATATAAAAAAATCAGATCTTCTTGCAGGAAACTATGTTGCCGCAAAGTCCGGTCATTCAAGAGGCAGCACTATTGATTTAACAATAATAAAACAAAACGGCGGTTTTGTTGATATGGGCGGAACATTCGATTTCTTCGGTGAAGAATCTCACCCCGACTACAAAAAAATTACAAAGCAACAAAAGAAAAACAGACAAATTTTAAGAGATGCAATGTTAAAAGCAGGTTTTAAACCTATCGATTCGGAATGGTGGCATTTCACTTTAAAAGATGAACCGTATCCCGAAACATATTTTGATTTTAATGTCGAATACTTTTTACAAAACAGCAGCGGAACAACAAACTCAATAAACTTTTAGTTTTTTTTAGATTACCAAGCATAACAAAAAAAGCAGGAAGAATATTTTCTTCCTGCTTTTTTACATTTTTATGGATTGTCTCAACCACTAAAGCGGTTTCGCAATGACTATATGTTGAATTTATAGCCAATGTTTAATTTTAATATTTTATAAGTTGTATCTATTTCCGGATAAAGGGAATAACCGCCTTTTGCTTTTGTTTTTCCGTAATCGAAAGAATACAACAATTCAACTATAAAATTTTCTTTTATTGTCGTCCCTACACCGATTGCCCAATATAAACCATTTTCTCCTTCAATTTTTGTACCAGGAACATAATACTTGGTATCAACATCAAAACTGAATATACCATAACCTAATTGAACTATAGGATAAATATTATTAAAAATATCATTATTCAAAACAAAATTATATTTTGCTTGTAAATAGATATTTGTGTATGATATTTTATCTTCACCGGGATAACCATTACCGTATTTTACTTTACTACTGAAAATATGATCTACTCCGGCACCTATTGCAATATTGGAATCAATATAATAGAAGAAATCTGCTCCTAAAGAAAAAGTTGTTTCAACATCATAAGTTTCATTTTTACTAGGCACTTCCTCTTTAAGTTCTTGACTAAGCGGAATACCTGCTTTTATGTCAACTTCCATTGCACCTTTATCTGCCGCAAATACCGGTACTGCCATTGCTACTGCCAACAATAATGTTAACAAACTTTTCTTCATTTACTTCCCCCTTTTTATAAAAATTTACTTCTTTTTTTATTATATTTTATTTTTTTACATTGCCAATGTCGGTAACGACTTTGTAACCGGCAAGAGATACTCTTCTTTCCAAACAACCTCTGCACTCTGCCGCTTCTTCGTTCGTACAGATTTTATCATCATATAAAGTGTAAAGGTTTCTATATTTGGCAGGTGAAAGGTTAGGCATAACAACATTTGCACCGGATTTAAGTCCGAGTTCTCTGCCGTTCGGATCTATTGTCCCGAGTGCCGTTGTTGAAGGTATTAAAGCATAAGGGAACAACAACCTTAATATTGAAATTATTTTTAATGTTAAATTCAGTTTACCGTGTTCAAATTTTTCAAATTTTGTGTTTTGCGCGGGAATAAAAGGACCTATTCCTATCATGTCGGGTTTAAGATCTTGCAAAAAACGAAAATCTTCAATAATATTTTCTATAGTTTGGTAAGGTGATCCTACCATAAAACCGCTACCTACCTGATACCCGATTTCTTTTAAGTTAAAAAGGCATTGTTTTCTGTTTTCTAAAGATAAACTTTCGGGATGCAACTTTTTGTAATGTGTTTCGTTTGCAGTTTCGTGTCTTAAAAGGAACCTGTTGGCACCTGCTTTAAAGTAAGCATGATAACTTTCTTTACTTTTTTCACCTATAGATAATGTTATTGCACAATCTTTATAATTTTTTCTTATTTCTGATACTATATCACAAATTATATCGTCTGTAAAAAAAGGATCTTCCCCACCCTGCAAAACAAAAGTTCTGTAACCTAAAGCATAACCGTCTTTACAACATTGTAAAATTTCATCTTTTGTTAAACGGTACCTTTGAATATTTTTGTTTGTACAATTTATACCGCAATAATAACAAGCGTTTTTACAATAGTTTGTAAATTCTATTAAGCCTCTTAAATAAACATCTTTACCGTAAACTTGTTGACGGACAATATCCGCCTGCTTAAACAGTTCGTCTTTATAAGTGTCCGTTTCAAGCAACAGTTTAAACTGTTCATCCGAAAGATTTTTATTTTGTTTCAATTCTTCAATTATGTTCATGAGTTATATTATAACTTTTTATTAGTGTGGATCATATGGATAATCTTGCATATTATTTTGTTCAACATCATCTATCATATAAATTTGTTTATCACTTTCTTTAATCCATTTATCTAAGCTATCAAGCTTTACTTTTTCTTCTTTAGTTAAAGTTTTTTTAAACTGTTCAATGTTTATATATTTTATAAAGAACTGAAATTTCGCAAAATCATGTTCTTTAAAAAAAACTTTTTTTAAATATTTATAAATATATTCATTACCAAATATAGAAATTAATAAATTTATTTGTTTATCTGTAGGTTTTGTTTTTATATAAAGTCTATTTAATTTCTTCTCTATTTTTTTCTCAAAAACATTATTATTGCTAATAATTTTCCTTAATTCTTCTACATCTATTTTATTTTTAAAATTGTTTATGACAAATATAAACTTTTCAATACTTGTAGAAGCTTTTAACTCTTTAACAAGACTTTCTTTTATATTATTTTTAAATTGCAATAAAAATTTAATGGCAACAATATTTGAATTGTTAAAATAAAAACTTATCCACCTATCTATTTGTTTTTCAAAAGCATGCTCTTTATTGTAGGTATTTCGTTTAAATTCATCTATATCAATTTCATTTTTTAAATTATTTATTATGAATTTAAATTTTTTGAAATCTTCGTTATCAATAGAAATTTTGAGTTGCTCATAAAATATTGTTTTTGTATTTACATTAAATTGTAATAAATATTTAACAGCATCTAAATATTTTCTACTAATATAAAAACTTATCCAATCATTTATTTGTTTTTCAAAAATATTATCCTTGTTATAAATACTTTGTTTAAAATATTCTATGTCCTTTTCATGTTTTTTTACTAAAGTCTTAAAATTAACAAAATCTTTGGCAAGCAAAGAATCTTTAATTTTTTCGTATATTGTTTTTTTATTTAATTCTTCCGTTATATTCATACTATTATTTTAAAAAATTAATTTTTTTTAATAAAGTTGTCTCGTCGTTTAAGACCTTAAGATTTTGTGTTAGAATGAAGAAACTCAGGAATGAAGTGTATATGAATCCCGTAAGGGTATACTCGATTTCCTGAGTTTCGAAATTATAACCAAAATATTAAGGTCGCTATATTAATCGGCAAATAATGCAGTAGAAAGATATCTATCCCCCGTATCCGGCAACAACACTACAATATTCTTCCCCTTATTTTCCGGTCTTTTTGCAAGCTGTATACCTGCCCACAAAGCTGCACCTGAAGAAATACCTACAAGCACACCTTCTTTTTTACCGATAAGTTTGCCTGTTATAAATGCATCTTCGTTTTGAACAGGAATTATTTCATCATATATTTTTGTGTTCAAAACATCAGGAACAAAACCTGCTCCGATACCTTGAATTTTGTGTGCTCCTGCAACTCCGGTAGACAAAACTGCCGATGTTGCCGGTTCAACTGCTACAACTTTTACATTAGGATTTTTAGATTTTAAAAATTCACCTACACCGGTAATTGTTCCGCCTGTTCCTACACCTGCAACAAATATATCTACTTTACCGTCGGTATCTTCCCATATTTCAGGACCGGTAGTATTTCTATGAACTGTTGGGTTTGCAGGGTTAACGAACTGTCCCGGAATAAAGCTGTTAGGTGTTTGCTGTGCAAGTTCTGCTGCTTTTGCAATAGCACCTTTCATACCTTTTGCGCCTTCGGTTAACACCAACTCTGCGCCGTAAGCTTTCATCAACTGTCTTCTTTCTACAGACATGGTTTCAGGCATTACAATAATAATTTTGTATCCTTTTGCTGCTGCTACCGCAGAAAGGCCAATACCTGTATTTCCGCTTGTAGGTTCAATAATTACAGAACCCGGTTTTAATAAACCTTTTTTTTCTGCATCTTCTATCATTGCTTTTGCAATTCTGTCTTTAACAGAACCTGCAGGATTAAAATATTCCAATTTTGCAATTAATTTTGCTTCTAAATTTTCTGCTTTTTCTATGTGTGTGAACTCCAATAAAGGTGTTTTTCCTATTAATTCATCTGCTGATTTGTATATTTTTGACATTTTTTTCTCCTGTTTTATATAGCGACCGCAGATTTTGGACTACAGTTTTGTAATTTCAAAACTTATGTACTTATCCGCTTCGCTAATTTTTTGTACACCGCGTTTTGAAATTACTTCACTTCATCTCAAAATTTACGGTCTTCATCGGTAAAAATCGTTTCACAATTTTTGTTATTTTTTAATTTTCTATTTCTGTGGGCATTCTGCCGTTGAACAAGTTTCATTATCGGTACTACAACTGTCATTACCGCAGTTGCAACACTCTGCAAAACTTACAGAAACAACAACTGCTAAAACTGAAATGATTAGCAATATTTTTTTCATATATACCTCCAAATCACAAGTATTATTTTAACAAATTTTTTATTGTTTTTGTCTTTAGAGACTTTAAGATTTTAGGTTAGAATGAAGCAACTAACGAATGAAGTGTACTTGGATCCCGTAAGGGCGTACTCGATTGAGTTAGTTGCAACATTATAACCAAAATATTAAGGCCAATATAAAGTATTTTTTATGTTTTACTTAACTGCTTCAAACCCTTGTTTTAAATCTTCAATAATATCATCTATATGTTCCGTACCTATAGATAATCTAACCGTTGTAGGTTTTATTCCGCTGCTTAACAACTCTTGTTCAGAAAGTTGTGAATGAGTTGTTGATGCAGGATGTATTACCAAACTTTTAACATCGGCAACATTTGCAAGAAGCGAAAAAAGTTTTAAACTTTCCGTAAATTTCTTTGCGGTTTCTGCAGTTCCTTTAATTTCAAACGTAAATATTGAAGCTGCACCTTTCGGGAAATATTTATCGTACAACTCTTTTTGTTTACCCGTTGCTAAAGACGGATGATTAACCTTTGCTACTTGCGGGTGATTTTTTAAGAAATCTACCACTTTAAGTGCATTTGATACATGTCTTTCTACTCTTAAAGAAAGAGTTTCAAGACCTTGCAACAACAAGAAAGAGTTAAACGGAGATATTGCTGCTCCCTGATCTCTTAACAAAGTTGTTCTTATTTTTATTATGTATGCTAAATTACCTACTGCTTGTGTAAATACCACACCATGATAAGATGGGTTAGGTTTTGAAAGACCAGGGAATTTATCGTTTTGTGCCCAATCAAATTTTCCGGCATCAACGATAACTCCACCCATTACCGAACCGTGTCCGCCAATAAATTTTGTTGCCGAATGTACCACAATATCTACACCATGTTCAATAGGTCTTAATAAATAAGGTGTAGCAAATGTGCTGTCTACTATAAAAGGTATTCCGTGTTTGTGTGCAATTTTAGATATTGCATCCAAATCTATAACATCGGAATTAGGATTTCCTAAAGTTTCGGCATAAAGAAGTTTTGTATTTTCTTTTATTGCTTTTTCAAAATTTTCAGGATTTGAAGGATCAACAAAGGTTGTTGATATTCCTTGATCTTTTAAAGTATTTGCAAACAAATTGTATGTTCCGCCATAAAGGTTTGTGGAAGATACTATATGATCCCCTGCAGTTGCAATATTTTGAACTGCATAAGTGATTGCTGATGCTCCCGATGCTGTTGTAAGTGCTGCAGCTCCGCCTTCAAGTGCTGCAATTCTTTTTTCAAGAACATCTGAAGTCGGGTTCATCAATCTTGTATAAATGTTTCCGCCGACAGTAAGTCCAAATCTGCCTGCTGCCGTTGCAGAATCTTTAAATACATAAGATGTTGTTGCATATATTGGAACTGCTCTTGAGTCTGTAGCAGAATCCGGTGTTTCTTGTCCTACGTGTACTTGTAATGTTTCAAATTTATATTTGTTTACCATTTTTTTCTCCTGTTATAATGATCGAAAGTTTTTATTTTCACATTTGAATTTTCAAGTTTTATGTGTTTTATATTTCCATACATGGCAACTTGAAAATTTTTTGTTTAGCAAAAAAAACATCCCGATCCATAAAAAATCATCTTTGACAATTTTTTATCGAATTTTTATTTTTTATTATTTTTTAATTTCTAAGATCTTTACTTTTTAACTATTACTTTCCAACTACTACTTCTTTACTACCTACACATTCGCTCGTAAAACAAATCACATTCTTTAATACAACATCGTGGAATGTTTTTATTTTGATTATCTATTAATATTTGTTTATCTTTTAAATTCATATTTTTAACCCTTAATATACACATCAAATAATTTATTTTTTTACTGTTTTTTTTCTACCTACCTTTGCGGTAGGTAAATATATTACAAAAAAACTTTTTATTTGTCAACACCATTTTTTTCCGTCGGAAACAAAAAAACGGGAAGAAAATTTCTTCCCGTTTTTTTATATTTTTACAGATCCCGTATCAAGTACGGGATGAAACTGCTAAAGCGGTTTTAAACTCAAAATTATAATGAGAATTTATAACCTACATTAACTGAAAATGCAGAATATTTTATGTCGTTAGATGGGGCATATGGAATTTCAATGCTTGCATTATTACAAGAATATATAAGTTCAAAAATAAAATTTTTCATTATTTCCGCTCCGGCACCAACTGCCCAATATAATCCGTTTTTCTTATCAGGGTGAATTACCTCATCATCATAATCAAGTCTTAAAATTCCATATCCTATTTGAGCTATTCCATATACACCTGTAAAAATATCGGATTTCAAGTCCATTTTAGGTTTAACTGAAAAATAAATATTGGTAAAACCATATTTATCGTCATATCCATAATCCGCTTTTGAATCAAAAATATTGTTTATACCTACACCTAAAGCGACATTGGAATGAAGATAATAATAAAAATCCGCTCCTAAAATAAAACTTTTATCCGTTGAACCTGAATCATATCCAAGTTTAACACTATTAGACAGTATATAACCCAACTTTAAATCTAAATCCATATCCCCTTTTTCGGTTGCAAATGCAGGTACTACCATTGCTACTGCTAACAACAATGTTAATAAACTTTTTTTCATTTATTATCTCCTTATTATAAAGAATATTTCACTATTCGGTTATTATAAAAAATCAACTTATATTTTGTCAAAAATTGTTTTGCATTTTTTACCGACATTATAAATTCTACAAAAATACATACCTTATTCTTGGCTTTCAAAAACTTTCAAGATTTTAAATTATAACGAAGTATTTGACGAATGAAGTGTACGTAAAAGAAAGCGATAGCAATTGGTACTCGATTGAGACAAATACAAAGTTATAATTTAAAAGATAAAGTTGCTTCGCTATAGCAAAAAAAATAAGGATAAATTTCCCTATTAATCAAGTTTATCAAAAACTAAAAACACCTACAAAATCAATATATTTACAAAATATTTATTGACAAATATATTTTTATATTTTATAATTAATCGTGAAATAAATCACAATAAAAGGAGTGATGAGATATGCCTAAGAAAAAACAACCTAAAGGGACTGTTACTAAAGCAAAGATAACAGAAACCGAAAAAGATACCGCACCAAACATTGTTGATACGGTAGAAAAATTAAATGCTTTAATTGCCAGAGTAAAAAAAGCTCAAACGGAATATGCAAACTATTCCCAAGAACAGGTAGACAAAATTTTTAAAGCGGCGGCAACCGCAGCAAACAAAGTAAGAATTCCTCTTGCAAGAATGGCGGTGGAAGATACAGGTATGGGTGTTTTGGAAGATAAGATAATAAAAAATCATTATGCTTCCGAATACATTTACAACAAACACAAATATGCAAAAACCTGCGGAATAATAAGCGAAGACAAAGAAAACGGTATAAAAATAGTTGCCGAACCTTTGGGAATTATTGCAGGTATCATACCTACAACAAACCCCACATCAACGGCAATATTTAAATCACTTATAGTATTAAAAACAAGAAATGCAATTATATTTTCCCCTCACCCCAGAGCAACAAAAAGCACAATAGAAGCGGCAAAAGTTGTTCTTAACGCTGCCGTTGAAGCCGGAGCACCTAAAGATATTATCGGTTGGATAGATACTCCTTCAATGGAACTTTCGGATGCTTTGTTACATCATCCTGATATTGCCTGCATCTTGGCAACCGGCGGACCGGGAATGGTTAAAGCGGCATACTCTTCGGGAAAACCCGCACTCGGTGTAGGCCCCGGAAATGCTTGTGCCGTTATAGATGAAACTGCCGATATCAGAACGTCCGTATCTTCAATTATAATGTCTAAAACATTTGATAACGGTATGATATGTGCTTCCGAACAGGCGGTTGTTGTTGTTGAATCCGTTTACGAAAAAATCAAAAAAGAATTTCTTTACAGAGGTGCGTATCTTGTAAGCAAAAGCGATGAAAAGAAGATGGTTGCACTTCCTTTCATAGATGCAAAAAGAGGAACCGCACATCCTTTAATAGTAGGTCAAACACCGCAAAAAATAGCGGAACTTTCCGGATTTAAAATTCCGCAGGATTCCAAATTGTTGTTATGCGAAAGACCGAAAGTGGATTGGAACGATCCTTTTTCAAGAGAAAAACTTTCACCTATATTAACAATGTACAAAGCAAAGAACTTTGAACAGGCAACGGAAATGGCTTACGAACTTGTATCCAAGGGCGGACCGGGCCACACTTCCGTTTTGTACACGGATGCAAGAGTAAAAGAAAGAATAAACGTTTTTGCGGAAAAAATGCCTTCCTGCCGTGTATTAATTAACACACCGTCATCGCAGGGCGGTATAGGAGATATTTACAACTTTAAACTTGAACCTTCGTTATCGCTCGGATGCGGTTCGTGGGGCGGCAACTCGATATCGGGAAATATCGGAGTAGAACATTTGTTAAATTACAAGACTGTAGCCGAAAGGAGAGAAAATATGTTATGGTTTAAAGTTCCGCAAAAAATATATTTTAAGAGAGGATGCTTGGACCTTGCTCTTAAAGAACTTAAAGGTAAAAAAAGAGCATTCATAGTTACGGACCGTTTCTTGTTCAATTCCGGTGCTGTTGAAAATATTACAGATGTTTTGGATGAAATGGAAATAGATCATCAAATGTTTTTCGATGTTAAACCTGACCCTACACTTGCAACAATAGATGAAGCTCTTACAATGGTAAGAACTTACGAGCCGGATGTAATTATCGCGTTGGGCGGCGGTTCACCTATGGATGCCGGTAAAATTCTTTGGTTGTTGTACGAACAACCGGACGTAAACTTTGAAGATATTTCCATGAGGTTTATGGATATAAGAAAAAGAATTTGCCAAATACCTGATTTAGGCAAAAAAGCCACCATGGTATGTATTCCAACGACATCAGGTACAGGTTCGGAAGTTACACCTTTTTCAATTATCACCGATGAAAAAACACATTACAAATATGCAATTGCAGATTATGCTTTAACACCTAACATGGCAATTGTTGATCCTAACTTTGTTGACAGTATGCCGCAAAGTCTTACAGCCGCTTCCGGTATAGATGCGTTGGTACATTCGTTGGAAGCTTATGTTTCCTGCATGGCAACAAACTTTACAAACTCTAATGCTTTGGAAGCAACAAAACTTGTGTTCAAGTATCTTCCCCGTTCATACAAAGACGGTAAAAAAGATCCTAAAGCAAGAGAAAAAATGCATTATGCCGCAACAATAGCAGGTATGGCTTTTGCAAATGCTTTCTTGGGATTATGTCATTCTATGGCACACAAGCTCGGCGCAATGTACAACATTCCACACGGCGTGGCAAATGCACTTTTAATAAGACAAATTATAAAATTCAATTCCAACGACAGGCCCAGAAAACAAGCCACGTTCCCGCAATACAAGTATCCCAATGCGAAAATGAAATATGCACAAATTGCAGACGAACTTGATTTGGGCGGTAAAAACGATGACGAAAAAACAGAAAGGTTAATAAAAGCCGTTGACGATTTAATGACACAAATCAATTTACCTAAATCCATAAAAGAGTTCGGTGTAAAAGAAGACGAGTTCATGAAAAATCTCGATACTCTTGTAGAAAGAGCATTCGATGATCAATGCACCGGAGCAAACCCTGTTTATCCGTTAATGTCGGAAATTAAACAAATATTCTTAAATGCTTATAACGGTATTGTGTAAAAAATAAAAACATTCATAAGGGCAGACAACAAATGTCTGCCCTTATAAGAGGACATTTTTATGAATATACCCGATAAAGTTTTGAACCGTTTATCTTTATACCATTTTATACTTGACGATTTAAGAGAAGGCGAGCAATATATTTCAAGCAAAAAAATCGCCGAACTGTTAAATATAGATAATTCCCAGGTAAGAAAAGATTTAAAATATCTCGGCAGTTCCGATTTAGGTAAATGCCGTGTTGGTTACGATGCCAAAAAGTTAAAAAAGACGATAGAAGAAAAGTTGGGTTTCAAGCAACAACGAAATGCTTTTATTATAGGTGCCGGAAATTTGGGTTCTGCACTTGCCAAGTATAACAGTTTCAAAGATTACGGATTAAATATCGTTGCAATGTTCGATACGGACACAAAAAAAATAGGTTCTTTCATTAACGGTAAAGAAGTTTTCAATGTAACCAAAGTGGCAACACTTGCAACAAAAATGAAAGTGGATTTTGCCATACTTACCGTACCCAGAGAAAATGCAAAAACAACGGCAAACTATCTTGCAGGTGCGGGTATAAAAAACATTTGGAATTTTACACCGTGTATATTGGATGTTCCGAAAGATATTAAGGTTTGGAATGAGAACCTTATAGGCAGTTTCCTTCAGTTCACGAATGAATCACAAATTTAATAAATTTTTATAGCGAACGAATATTTTGGACTACACTTTTGTATTTTAAAATCTTATGTACCGCTTACGCGTAAAGTACACCGCAACTTTAAAACACTTCAGTTCGTCTCAAACTATTCGTTCTTTTAACGATCAACAGCAACCGTCATTGCGAACGAAGTGAAGCAATCCAGTCGGTCTGTTGTCATTCCGGACTTGATCCGGAATCTATTCAAATATTTTTCCTTTTTGTCGTTGGTTGCATTCAAAGGATTTACAGATTTTAAGCTATAACGAAATATTTGCCGACTGAAGTGTACATAAATGAAAGCGGAGCGAGTGGTACTCGAAGAAGACAAATATAAAGTTATAGCTTAAAAGATAAATCCGTTTCGCTGAAAACAAGAATTTTACTTTAACAACCTCCGATAATCTTCTATTCTTGTTTTAATACTGTCAATTAAAGATTGCGGTTCTTTAACTGCAATATACGGAATCCATTGTAATATTGTGTGCAATATTTCTTCTTCTTTGGCAAAATAACATTCCAAAACTATATCACCGGTTTTATATTCTTTAACAATTTTTTGTTTAGGGAAATAATTCTTTTCTTTAAAATATTTTGATACTTTTTTATCCACTGTTAATACGGCTTTTTTGTCTCTTTTAGTTTCAAACCAAATATTTACACTTTCGTTTAATATGTGTTGTAAATTCTTAGGCTTTGTAAATGTTTGTTCCAAAACTTTGCAGGATGTTATCTTTTCCAACCTTAATTTTAATAATCTGTTTTTGTATCCCAATGCCAGCAAATACCAAAACCCGTCAAACCACAATATTTTTAACGGTTTTATGGGAACATTATTTATATTTTCTTCTTCTTTGGCCGTTTTATATTCAAGTTTTATTTTATAACTGCATTCTATAGCCGTTTCTATGTTTCTTGTAATTTCGGTATCTTTATATTCTCTGCCTTTAAGCATTTTAATAAAGAACGGGCTTTCGGCAACTTTGTTATGTTCCAACACTTTATTTTTCAGTGATGAATATGTATTTGAAAACTTTTCACCCAAGGCATTGGCAATATCGGAAAATACGGCAAGCATGGCGAACTCTTCACAGGTTATTTTTAACTTCTTTAAAGAAAAACCGTCAACAAAAGAATATGTTCCTCTTGCCAAAGGGCTTATTGCAAACCCGCCGGATTCCAATGTTTGTATATCTCTTTGGATAGTTCTTACGGATACTCCCAAATGTTCCGCTATTGAAGAAACTCTTATTTCACCGCTGTCCAACTCGTTAGCTATATACATTAACCTTTTTACTTTACCTAACACATCGTTAAACATTAGTTCCCCCTTTTCCCTGTTTTCCGATTAATATCATTATACAAAATTTACGACAAGATGTTGTCGTGTTCGTTTTGTAAGATATAGTAAAGAATGCTTATTTCCTGTAAGGAGACATAATGGAAAAAGAGAATAAAATTATTATCTACAAAACAAAAGATGGAGAAACAGAAATAGACGTAAGTATGCAAAACGAAACTTTGTGGCTTACACAAAAATCTATGGCAGAATTGTTTGCTTGTTCTACAGATAATATAAGTTTGCATTTAAAAAACATATTTAAAGAGCAAGAATTGGATAAGAATTCAACTACCGAGGATTTCTCGGTAGTTCAAAAAGAAGGTGAAAGACAAGTAAAAAGAACACAAACTTTTTATAACCTTGATGCCATTATTTCCGTTGGTTATAGAGTAAACTCTACCAAAGCAACACAATTCAGAATTTGGGCAACAAAAACATTAAAAAAATACTTAACTCAAGGTTATGTTGTAAATAAAAATCTATTACAACAACAAAAAGAAAAATTTGCGACATTACAACAAACGATAGATTTGTTAAACAGAAGTTTAATAAACCAAGCCGAAAACTTAAAACAAGCTCAAGATATCAGTAACATTTTAAACGATTTTGTTAAAGGATTAAATTTACTTGATGATTACGACCATCAACAATTAGATAAAAAAGGTAAAACTAAAAGAAAAGCGATTAGAATAAAAACTCAAGATTTCCTAACAATTGTTGATAAAATGAAAGGTGAATTTGCGAGTGATGTTTTTGCCGTTCCAAAAGATAAAAGTTTTGAAAGTTCGGTAAACCAATTGTATCAAACTTTTGACGGACAAGAACTTTACCCTACATTAGAAGAAAAAGCGGCAATGTTACTTTATATGATTGTAAAAAACCATAGTTTTGTTGATGGCAACAAAAGAATCGCAGCAAGTTGTTTTCTGTACTTTCTGAACAGAAACAAAATGCTTTACAACAAAACAAATGAACCCGTTATAGATAGTGCAACATTATTTTCTTTAACTTTGCTTATTGCCGAAAGTAATCCAAAAGATAAAGATGTTGTAATTCCGGTTGTAATCAGCATTTTAAACAGGAAATAAAGTTGTATAGAAAATTAATCATAAAAACTAATTGACAAAGTGTCTCAAATAAGATACAATTTTAGTTGCAGGGAGAGATAGTGTATATATTAAAGGAAACGGAAGAATTTGCCAAATGGTATGATAGTTTTAAAAACGGTACTCCAAAATATGCAATAACAAGAAGATATAAAAAAAGCAAGGGAATTGATTATAAAATATAAGGAAGTATAATTATGAGCAAAATAAAAGTATATGATTTCGAAGAAAGGT